>CETQ01004317.1_pt1 | contig 23156 bp, 5 predicted proteins | sample 531261 | NCBI WGS metagenome assembly CETQ01 (sample SAMEA2622376, study PRJEB7988) | marine metagenome | biome: marine biome (ENVO:00000447); feature: surface water layer (ENVO:00002042); material: "saline water (ENVO:00002010), including plankton (ENVO:xxxxxxxx)" | depth 5 m
ACATCTACAGCAGCTGCTGATAAGAATACATTTCCTCCAGCTTGACCATTAAGATCAGTGACACCAAATCCTGCTGTATATTGAATTGAATTGCCCACTCCAGTTATGAAATCACCTTGAACATTATCAAGAATGTATTCATTAACTCCACCAAGAGAAGCGATAGTGAACTGAATATCTCTTCCTAGTGAAGTTAGACCAACAGTGGACACTCCAACCACATCTCCAACAGAATATCCACTACCACCATTAGAAACAGTTGCAGCAACTGCTACACCATTAGTAATAGTAAGACTCAAAGTTCCATTTCTTCCACTTCCAGTCTGAGTCACCATAGGAACATGATGATATGTGGTGCTACCAGAGGAAGGAGTATAACCCACACCTGCATTTGTAATAGTCAAATTACCACTAGCAGTTCCTGCTGTTCCTACAAAATTTCCTGTGGCATTACTACCCAACTGAGAAACTATGTTTCCAAGAGCTATTGTAGAGTCAGATATTGTAGTATTAAATCCTATCCTTACTTTATTAGAAGAAATTTCAAATGAGTCTTTACGTAAAGCATTAATATCATCAGAGAAACTGAATAGACTTGGATTTACAAAATTAACATTTCCTTGATTAGGAGCAAATTGAGCTCTATAAAGAGTAAATTTAAGATCCTCCCACTGACTTGGATTCCATGTTTCTCCATTCTGAGATTTAAATAAAGAACCTAGTGTAGGTTGAGAAGATATAAGAATTTGTTCAGACTCAGGAGCATTAATTGTAGCAATGTCAACTTCTCCAACTCTAGATATCCAAGTGCTATAATTAGAACTTACTGAAAGAAGAACTACAGCATATGTTTGACCTGGAGATAAGTAAACTGGACCTGGGAATATAACAGGAGTAACTGCAGTGGCATTATCTGATACAAAAACACTATCTGGTTCTAACACTACTTCACCAAAAGGAATAACCTCTTCAGTAGGTAATCCAAGTTTCACTGTTCTTAATTGTATTATCAATGGCAATGTTTGATCTTTAGTTGCCATGAATAAATCTAATCTAGTAATAAAGACACCAACATTATTTTCTACAAAAAATGTTTGAGCAAGAGGGTCTGTTTTATTAGCACATAAAGGTCCATTAGCGAAGGAAGGATGATCCTTACCTTCAAAGAATGAATTAACACCTTCCCAATCATCACCTTGCTCAGCTTTTGCTGATCCTTCTGCTGAGAATTCTAGGTGTTCAATCATTTTTTCAAAAATTTCATCATTAGAAGCACCTTCATCAAAAGTGCCAGCCCAGTATTCTGCTCCAGACTTATCTGGTCCTCTACCTAAAATTTCAATATAAGCTTTTTCTATAGGATCTGTTACTTCATCAACAAATGCCACTATTCTACCAGTTCCTGTGCCAGTATCTTCACTTACATTTGTTAAAAGACCACCTGCATCAACTCTAGCGTTTTCAAAATCACTATAGTTATCATATACTTTTAGATTTTGATTTATTCTATTTGCTTCAGTGTCAACAGTCTCCTTACCATATTCATTAGCATAGATAATATCTGTGCCAGATTCAGTAACTGTTACTTGTGCTAATACACCAGGAGCAGTGTAAACTTCCTGCCAGAATTGAGTTTCAGGTGGTGTATAATCTTGACTATCTGAACCTATTTGTTGAGTATCAGTTGTAGTATAAGTGCCTCCTCCACCACTAGTACTACTTCTACTTTCAGTCTGTATTTGAGTATGAGTATTAATATTTCTAACACTGATAATAGTAGATTGAACTGTTTCAATAGAACCAGATGAATCAAATGTTTGAGAAGCATCAGTTCCTACATCAGTAGCTTGTTGACTATTAGTAGAACTGCTTGTAAGTCTAAAGACCTTCTGACCAGCTTCAAATTTTGGTGTGGTTATATCATTAGGATTAGGTATAAAGAAAGATCCTCTAACTGATCCTAATGTATCAGTTCTTAAATTTAGATTAGTTATAGTAGCTTGAGCACTAGAAGTTTGTCCAACTAATTTAAGACCTTTTTCTACATATCCATAGTAAATATTTTCAGACTTATCTGCTAAACTTAATGTATCAACATTCAAAATATTAGAAGTTGAAGAATATTCATCAGGAAGAATAATAGTATCTGCTGTTACACCAGAAACATCTCCATCTGCTGCTGTTGGTAATACATTATCAATTAAAACAGTTCCCCTTCTAAGAGGAGTAGATCTAAAATAAGGATTTGTATTATATACAACACCAGGATCATCAAAAGGACCAAATTTATGATTAGATACAGCAACTCTAAATCTAATTAATTCTTTTCCATCTTTTGTAGTTCCTATGACAGTTTCTCCAACTTGGAAAGTGCCTGTGACCATTGATATTTCAATAAGTTTTGGAACTATGAATTTATTAATATTTTCACCATCAAAGAAACCAAATACACTAGTGGTAGGTTTTAAACCCTTACAAGAGAAATCTATATTCCTAGATCTCATATAAGGAGTTATATCAGTATTAATTACTTTTGGACCTTCATTAATTGTACTAAATGTTTCTCTCTCTATAGATCTCCTTCCTTTTCTTTCTTCAGTGATATCTACTGGATTACTTCTAAAAGTAGTTGTGGTTGTTCTATACTTATTTCTAGATCTATATCCATTTTGTTCAGTCCATCCACCCCAATGAGTATTGGAATTTGAACCAATTACAGTATCGCCACCACCACCTGTCCAAGTGGTTTCCCATCCACCCCATATAACAGGACTATATCCAGTATCAGGGTCCCATCCACCTGCTGCTACTTGTTCACTAGTTTCTGTGTAAGTTGTAAGATCTTCTAATTTAGCATCTAAAACAACTTGATCTACCCATACATCTGATGATGGTGTTAATGTAATACTACCTCCATAGTAGTTTATGAGGAAAGGTGTTACACTTTCAGTTTTAGTAGCAAATGGTTGTCTTACAAAAGGTATATTTTGATAATCTAAAGATAATACTCTACCTGTTTGTCTAATGCCATTAAAACTATTACCATCTAATTTTAAATCAAGTTCAGTGGTATAAGGTGAAGGTCTAAGTTCCCCATTTTTAAAGTCAATACTATTTTTTACTATAGTTTTTTTAAGTTGATTGTCTGTAGTAGAAAAATCATCTACAAAAAATCCAGACTTAAATCTATTCAAACCATCAGTATCAGTGATTTGCATATTTAAGGTATCTTTTTCCAATAAGGAAAGAGTTGTAAAAAATTCTAAATTTTCAATTCTTTTCTCTAACTTATTGATATCACTCATTTGATATCTCTTATAGTTAGCTAGACTAATATTTAAATCATTAACTTCATATAAGAAAGCTGGTAGAGAAATAGAAGCAACTTCTAATGCACCATCAACAACATTTGGAAACTCTGGTGTTTCTGCAGGAATTCCATTTACTAGTTGGAATGTTCCATTTTTACTTAAATATATTTTATCTAATCTAGGAAGATAGAATGAAAAATCTAATAGTATTGATTCATCAGATGCTAAAATATTTTTAGATGAATTACCAGAACCAGTAAATGATCTTCCTAAAAACTCAAAAGGAGAATAACTAGTGCCAGAAAAATCTGATACTCTTGGTCTAATATCTAATATATCACTTACATTAGTTTTATTAATGCTAGGTAGATCTTTATAATTAAAATTATCATATGAATTTACAGTGGTGATATCTCCAGTATCTGATGCTGCAAAAAATGCAGATTCAAATACTATAGATAATCGTTTAGATGGTTCATTAAAACCAGACTTTCTAACCATTCTTGCATAATCATAAATGGTTCCCCTTTGACCATCATCATAATCAAACTCTTCTGTTATATTGTTTGATCCTAAAGAAGTAGAAACCACTGTTGCTTCAATTGAAGATTCTTCAAAGGTTACAATTTCATTATCTTGGAAAGTAAAATCATTCAATGCAAGATAATTTACAGTGGAATCATCATGTTTACTTACATATATTCCTTTAGCATTACTATTTTTTCCTATAAATGTTTCTCCTATCAATAGATCACCTGTTTTTCCAGTAGAACTATTAATAGAACGTAATACAACTCTAGGAAAAACTGGATTACTAGCGTTGCCAGATTCTATTACTCCATAAATTTTAGTTACATCTGGTACATTTAACGATATCTCCTCATCTTGAACCCTAGTTCCATACACAGTTCCATAAGTAAGACCATCATTCAATGTATCAGTTCCAATTCCAGATGCTGATAATTTAGAATTTGTTATTGTTACTACGTTTATCTTTTGTTTTTCTTTAATTTTTTCTCTTACATTTGTTTTTCTTAAAGTGGCTATAAGTTTTGCAGAAGTATCACCTCCCAAACCATTAATAGTTACTTCAGTAGAACCTGTATTAAAATTAAATTTATCAGAGGATAATGATTCTGTTACACCATCTGTTCTAATTAATACATATCTTTCTTCATCATAAGGTAAAAATGTTTCTGATGCACTTCCACTACTAACTGCTCCTGTGGAGTTATTAGTAATATCAACATCAAACTGCTTTCTTATAGTGATGTTAGAATTAGTTAAATCAACATTAGAAATATTTTTCTTAGGTAATTTTGTAAATAAATTATTATCAGTAGAAGATTGGAATTGTGAAGTTAATATTTTAAAATTGGATGGATTGATTGAAGAACCTGGCAATCCACCTTCACATATGCCAGTGACAGTGGTTACTCCAGAAATAGTTAAAGAATGTTGAGAAACACTTTCAACCCTAGCATATGATGTAGTATTAAATCCTGGATTGCTATATTCTACTATATTACCAACAGTAGCTATTCCAATAAAAAATCTATTTGGATCAGTGCTTGTTACAGTTGAGATACCTAAGGATGCTCCACTAGTAGTAACTCCACTAATGTTAACTGAACCAAAAGTAAATAAATCACTTTGTTTTACATCAGCGTTAAATGTACTAGCTGTGCTTACAGTTCCATGAATAGATTTAATATCACTAGTGGTATAAGCAGTGGCTCCTGCTGCTATGAATCCCTCTTCAATTCCATTAATAATAAACTGTTCTCCAGTAATAAAAGATCCTTTAGTATTGTATAGAGTAACAGCAGTAGAACTACTTACTGCATTTCTTAAAAACCCAGTAGCTCCACTAGACTTGCCTTTAATATGTGTTGGAATAGAAAGACTGGTAGGAGTATTTAAGGCAATTTCTGTATATGGTTGAATATCATATAAAGAAACATCCCATTCATTAAGGTCAGAATTGACAGCATCATATGAACCAGATTCTAAAGCAAAATCATATACTCTTGCTAATCCAATTTCTTTACCTGCTGCACTAGTGCCAATGCCAGTTATTCTTTGATCTCTTAAACTAACAGTATAATCTGTACCTACACCTATATTAGGAGATCCTAAAACATTGTTTAAAGTAAAAGTTGGTCCTGTGACATAATTAATACTTTGATCTTCTAGAAGTTTTGTAGTTCTTGGTTTTTTAAAATCTAGAAAAGATGGAGTTATAGTTTCAACTTCATACCCTTCAATATATGCTTTACCTGGTGATAACTTATATGTTCCTAAATCATCACTTGGATCGTTATTATTATATGTTTTTTGATCTTTAGCAAAAATTCCATTATTACCTTCAAAATCATTTAATGTATTTCTTGGAGTAAGAGTAAATGGTTTAACATAATAATTACCTGATTCATCAAATGTTCTTCTAGCAAATTCTTTACTTAAATCATCATATAGAGTTTTGTCTTGAGCAGAAGCGACTATACCATTTCTTATTTCTAATAACTCTATGAAATTAGGAGTAGATTGTTGATTAATATCAACAGCTTCTAATTTTAAATCTATGGATAATCTATCAGCGCCAGGTGCTGTAAAATTATTAAATCCCGCAGCATTATCTGTCAAAGATCTATCTATATCAGAATTTATAATATCTTCAACAACTCTAAGACCTACTTTAGCACTAATTGTATTAATAAAAGGACTCAATATAGTTGTTTGTTTTTTAACTTCAATAAAATATCCTCTAGCATAATATATTCCCTCAGATAAAACAGCAGCACACCCAACAAAGGTAGATACTCCATTCATTAACTGAACAACAGATTCACCTGGTTGAAAAACTATTCCTTGTCTAGTGGTAAATGGTTCTCCATCTAAGAGTAATGATTCACCTGATAAACACCTTTCATTATTATTAGCTCCACTATTTAAATAATTTACAAATAATACATAAGAGTTATCAGCATATATCTCAGCCATATATCCTTTAACTTCAAGTTTCAATCCAGATTCACTACCAACAAAAATCTTTCCAGTTAAATTTGAAAGATAATCTCTGACATTAAAACCTTTATTAGAAGATTGAATTTTAATAGATTCATATGCGTTGGAAAATTTAATTCCACCACCAGTTACAGAACTTCCTTCTTGAAAAATATGACTTCCAAACCTTTCAATCTGATTTTGCAGAACAGATTGTATCCCAGTTAATTCCCTTGCTTGAACTGGAAATCCTGGTTTGAATAATATTTTATAATATTGGTCATTTGCATTAAAGTCGTCATAATAAGGTGAGACGTTTAAATTGGTTTCCTGTGGCATGATTCTTTAGAATTGCAAAATGACTTTGATATCTTCTCTTTGGTTAGAAGACCTAGTGATAGAAGGTCTGTTATCAACATATATTATATTTCCAGAGTATTTTTCAACTTCAGGATTTGCAACCCCTTGATTAAAACTCTGTCCAAGGTAATATGTTCTATTATTTATTACTGTACTTATACCAGGACTACCTGCTGAACCAAAACTAGTGTCTATCCCTAGTGTTCCTTCATTACTAGCGATGCTAACATTTCCACCACTTGTTGGGTTTGCAGTAAATCTATGTAGAGCAAATCCATATTTAGGATCTGTTTTCAAAGATCCATCACTGTTGAATCCAACCAAACTCTTATCTTGCCAATATTTTAAAACACCAGTCACTTGATCATATGATATGACTCTACCAACTGCTGTAGATCCAACTCCTACAGTTTGAGTAAATTCACTATCCAAATCAAAAGTAGCAGTGGTATAACCTGAACCAATTAATTTTAACCCATAAACTGCACTTGCTTTGGATAAATCTAAATGTGCAGTAGAATTAAAAGCTTGAGGATTTTCTACAATTCCTATTCTTGCTATTTGGTTTCCTGTTATGAAGTCTGGATTCTCAGTGTCATTTTCAATTTTAGAATAAACTAAAACATTACTTGCTCCCAATTCTCTATAGATGTCTGCTCCATGACCACCTTGAGGTGGTATGATAACATTGAAAACTGGTGATGTGGTTCCTACAGGAACTCCACCAGCAACTAAATCTAATGTACCATAAGTATAATTAGAACCACCCTTTGAAATATTAACAGACTCTACTTTAGCATCATTGTTAATAACAATTGTTGCTTCTGCTCCAGATCCATCTCCATTTATAGGAACTCCTGTATATGTTCTATTAGCAGTTCCTATTCCAGATCCTCTGTTAACTATGGTAGCAATCTTTAATTGTCCACTGGTAGAGGCATTATCTCTTACAGCAGAATTATCTGTTCCTGTGGCCCAATCACCTGGTACAGGTATAAAGTTAGTAGAATCAAATTTTGCTATGTCACTTGGTTTGATTGTAAAAAGATATTTCCATATATAACCATCTCCACTATCACCTGCTGCTTTAGGTTCTAAGTCTGTAAATGTAGGTTGATCTAGTGAAGGTCTTCCTGTAGTATTTTCTGGATCTGTTCCATTTTGCAGACAAATATAAACTTTAAAATCTTCATTGACCACATAATATTTTGAAGAATACAAACTAGTAGCACCAGAGGGTTGTGCCAGATTTGTCCTACTTATATCACCACGATACATGTCATAAGTTATACCTGAAGTCCAAGTATACTTATTACACATTCTACGTATATCTGAAGGAGTTATTTTCTTCAACGCAATCATAGTATCCCAATAATCATTTTCTTGTTCAAAACTATCCTTTGGTGCAGGAGGGTTTGAATCCCAAGTTGATGAGTAATTGGTAGCATTAGGTAAACCAACAAAAGAATAATATGAATTTACAGTAGAAGTTGCTGCAGAGACAAAATTCTCAGCATTCAATATTCTAAGTTGATCAGTTATAATGGCTGACATTTTTACTATTTTTTTAGTTATTTATGTGTTATAATTTGCAGATTTCAAGGGGTTAAATCTTTCTACAATTGGAGAACTAGATATCCCACTTAAACCTGTAGAATCTCCAGCATAAGAAGTGAATACTCTTGCTTTTGCTCTAGGTTGAGTTTGAATTCTACCCCAACTATATTCTCCAAAGAATTCACTATGTCCCAGTCCAGTTAGTCCATTAAAGTCTTGAACACTCACTGTTACTTGTGCAACATATGTTAGTCCAATTCCTATACCCATAGTTTGAGCGATAGAAACTTGAGCAACTTCATATATGTTATCTACAAATGATGTTCCAATACCTACCACAGTTCCATCTTGATATAAAGAAGTAACTGCATTACCAACATTAGAATTGCGAACTGTAAAATAATATCCAGTTTGAATTCCACTAACAGTTATGGCAGATCCTACAATGGAAGCATCTCTGAATAAAGAATCTTTTGGAAGTAGTAAATCAAATACTATACCAGTTGATGCCACTCCAACAGATGTAGTAGATATGCCAGATATAATTCCAAAATCACCAGAGAAAGATACATCATCAATAGTTTCAATAGAAGTTATTAATTTAGGTTCACCTATTAGAACTGATGGAGCAGCAGTGCTAGTATATGCAAATCCAGTGGTGGTTCCACCAAATGAAACAGTAATAGCATTAACAGTTCCAACACCACTTATAGTAGCTGTTGCCCTAGCACCTTGAGAAGTTGTCAATCCTACTGGGGTAGTAATAGAAACAGATGGTGCTATGGTATATCCAATACCAGGATTGGTAATATCAAATGAAGTCACTGTTCCAGCAACTGAGACAAAAGCAGTTGCTGATGCTCCCACAAAACTATCTTGAGAAATAATTCTAATTTTATTTTGAGTATTAAGATTTTCTTTAGTGCTATCAAAGAAAGTTCTAATATTAGAAACAAAAATAACAGTAGATCCAACACCAACAGATTGAATAATATTTGTATTTGGATAAATCAATGGTTCATAATGAGGTCTATCTTTTGGAACTGCCTCTCCATCAATAAACTTATCCTCAGTTTGTCTAGACCAAGTAACAGCCCTTTGGAAAGTTTCATTGGTAGTAATACCAGGACCAGGATAAATGTTAGTATTTACACTATCAGAAGAATTAACAATTGTAACTGTTCTCTTATTTTGTTCTAATGATATATCCTGATCATATAGTTGTAATTCATCTCCCTTCTTAACTGTTTCTAAGATGTCAATGTTAGCAACATCAACAGATCCAGTTCCTCTATAGAATAGAATTTTGGATGTATCACCTGCTTTTGGTGGTTCTTTGAATGAAATAAAACTACCACCTTTAAATTCATATCCTTCTCCAGGAACTTGAAGAACATTATTAATGAATACTAATATAAGAACCTCAACATCTATATTAGAACCTGGTTTAGATTGAATTGTTTGCTGCGTTCCATTTAACTTTAATGCAAAAGAAATTGTTTTACCATCAAATAATGAATCTAAAGGATCTAAAACTTGGAAATCTCCAACAGTGAATCCAGCAAAACTATCGCTCACAGTCTCATTAACTGTAAGTTGAAATTCTCTAAATTCTGCAGCACCTGCTGTTGGAATACCTACAGTTCCACCAACACCTACAGTCAACTTTTGAGTTTCTCCATAAGCATATCCTTGATTTGTAATTTTAAAATCAATAACACTACCACCCAAACCAACAACTATATCTGCCCTTGCTTCTGATCCAACTCCAGATTGATTTGAAGAATAGAATAAAGGCATATTACTATAAGATAGTGGTTCATCTATAACAACCAATGGAGGATTAGTAGATGTATAACCAGTGCCAGGATTAGTAATAGCGACACTTACAATATTACCACCACTAATAGCAGCAGTACCAATAAATTCAATATTAGGAGATCCAGTGCTTAATGTCTGAACTCCAACATTGACAATAGTTTGAACACCAACTCTATAACCAGAACCACTGTTTCCAATACTTACAGAACTAATAGTTCCTAATCCAGAAACAACAGCAGTACCACCTGCAGCAACTAGTGGTTGATATCCTAAACCTTCAGTAGACCCAACAGAAACTATAACACCACCTAAAGGAACATTAGATGTATTAGGATCAGATGCCACTGATGAAATAGATCCTGTAAATTGAATACTAGTAATTCCTACATTCTCTATTAATGTAAAATCACCAGGCACAGATACATTGCCAGTAAATCTTTGTGGTCCTTGAGCAATTTGATTAACTAATATAAGAGCATTATTTGTAGAGAATCCTGCTACATCACTACCATCAGATTTAAGTGTGAATTCAGTTGTTAATCCAGTGAAGTTAGCAGAAATATCATCAAATATAAAGTTACCAGCATATGGTTCATCAGAACTACCAGTAATACCAGATCTCATAAATGCTCTTGCATTAAATGTTGAATGAGTTGCTATTCCAACAAAATCCCTTTCATCTGGTTCATTTGTTGTGGTTGAAATTGGAGTCAATCCAACAGGAGCAGTGTAGAAGTTGACAGTGCTATCAACAATATTATACGCACCTTCTACTTTGGTGATTAGAGTGCCATCAGTATGTAATGTAGATTGTGTTCCCATCCAAGGTCTAGTAACGAGTAAGACATTTGTAGCACCCAATCCAACAGAATCTACCTTCATAATCTCATTTCCAATCTTCAACATATCACCACCAGTAATAGAGGTGATACCAGATAATTTAATTTTATCTGTAGTAGCTGATACATCAGCACTAATTGTTGTAGTTACTGAAGTAGCAACTATTGGAGATTGGATAACATTATCAATGCTTAATATGCATCTTGAGTTTTGCTTACTAGAAGTAAAGGAATGAGAAGTTCCAACACCAACAGCAGTGATATCTAAGTAAGTAGGTGATGTCTTCAATGCATTCTCAGCAGAAGTAGCAAGTCTAAGAGTAGAATCATCAACCTTAATAGCATAAACCTCATCTGGCAACTTATCTGTAGTTCCATATCCAGTTATTGCTTGCTCTTCAATTATGATAGCAGAAGTAGTACCAGATCCAGTATATCTGTAATTTAATTTTTCTCCAGTTACAAAGTAATGATCAGGTATTCTAATTGTATCTTCAGTCAAACTAACTGTTGTAGTAGCACTTCCTACGAAGTCTCTCTTAAATATTGGCAATTGCCTATGCTTAAGTTCAAACTCTCTCTTAACATCAGTTTCAGTAGCAGTGTAAGCACCAAACCCAGTATCAATAGTAGCATTAGTCAAATCTATTTCAGTGACTTCACTAAGTTCATTTACTAATCTTAAAGCAACTTGGAATACTCTAACCTGAACATTTGCACTTGCTATTGGTGTAAATGTTAAATTAGTATTGTCTCCAGAAATAGCAGCACTAAAATCACCTAGATTAGTTACAGTTTGATTGATTGCATACTCAGTGATGTATGGAGTAGTTCCATCATCAACCACTATAACTTCAGATATTTGATAGTGACTATTGGTGGTATCTTCTACAGATACAATATAGTATGCACCATTAAAGGTTTCACTTTCATATGATGCTATTGTAGTAGCAGATGGTGAACCACTAGCAGATATAGCAGTATATCTTGAATCTAATTGAGAAGTGTTCAATGATGTAGTGCCAACACCAGCAGATGAAGAATTTCCAAAATCTACATGAACAGTATTAGCAACAAATGTGCTTGCAGTGCTAACAGTTGGATGAAGATCTAAATTAACTCTACCTCCAGCAATATAGGCACTATAAGTTCCAAGACCAGGTTCACCAGATGCACTACCAACATTTGATGTTGTTAATTGTCCATACTCTACTAAATCTACATTAGTTCCATCATGAACCAAAGTTATTTCATCATGCTCAAAGTATGATGAATCACTAGCAGCATATGATACTAGTATCTTAGATCCTCTGTAAGTGGTGGCAAAGGATACAATACTGTGCTGTGTAGTGATTCCTAATGGTATGGTAGTGGTGCTACTTACAATGTTAACAATACCACCCAACCCAGTGGAACCTACGCCAGCAACACTGTCAGAGATGTTAAATGCAACATTAGATACATCATAATTATTAAACTTAAATTTCTTAGGGAAGAATAGCAATCTTCCATCATCACCAGCGATGTCCATGTCATAGGAACCTAAGTCTCCACCAAACTCACCAAGGTCAGTATTAGTTTCAACTCTACCATATTGATTTAAGAAGATATTACCAACATCATCATGAAGAGCAGAGACCAATAGAATTTGTCTTTCCTTAGTAAATCTTTTATCTCTAATAAAAGTAATATACTTTCTATATCTTACACTTGCTAGAGTAAAAGTATCAACAGATTGAAAAGCATCTGTTCTAGCATTATTATTAAAATCTCCACTAATATCATCAACTGTCAATACTCTATTACCAATAGACTCACTATAATCTTGAAGTATTCTAGTATCAAAAACTATTTCATCAGAAATAACACTATTGTCTATTCTTAAAGTTTTCTCTCTTACTAAATCAAAATCAAATACTGTATTCAGATCCATTGTTGAAACTAAGTCTGTAATAACTTCAAATTTAGTTTCATCTTGAACTGTGCTTATTCCAGCATCAGATTCACATCTAATAACTAAATCACTAAATTTTTTAAATCCAGCAGTATGGTTCAAAGAGCAAACTGCCTCCCTCCACTTAGTAAACTGAACTTCAGATTGAAGTGAATATGAAAAATATTGATAATAGTCACTATCAAATATTCTTTGTAAATTATCATTCAAGAATCCAAAATTATCTTTCCATCCTTCATTCACTATAGAGGATGCATCTACATCATATAGAGAATTATAAGATACTACATCAATAACAGTGGCTTTTGTTTCTGATGATTCACCTATTAGAGATTCTCCTTTCTTAAATACCTGAGGAGAAGATACTTTAAGAATTCCAGTTTGTTGGTTTGTTGATTGCAAAATTCCTTTTTTATCTCCACTAATCAATGTCTCCCCTATCTCAAACTTATTACTCTGCAACTTAATATCAAATATAGGAAAATGACTTTCTGGAATAATCTTAGCAGAAGAAAGTGCTGATATAAAAGTTCCTGGAATTGAACCAGTAGGAATAATATTACTTAAACCATATCTTACAGTTCCAAGAACTCCACCTATATTAGGATGTGTTGCTTTAATTTCAAATAAAGTATATTCAAAATTCTCACTATTATATCCCTTTCCAGTGCTTCCTACTCCAACACTTACACCCTCTATCATAACTCTCTTACCCACCTCAAATGGATAATCTGCAGCATCACTGAAACTAGCACCAATGGTTACTGTTACATCTTGTGTTGCTTCATTAAAATCAAGATTATTAATTGTAATTCCATTTGAATTACTAGTAGGAATAATAGTGGGTGTTACATCATTTAAATTTTTACTATTCTGCAAAATAGTAACTTCAGTATCGCCCAACTCATAATCTAAAGCTATATCAGGAACTCTTTTTTTAGTTAATCCATCTAAGACTACTAATCCAGGTGAGTTTAAATAATTTTTACCTACAGAAGTAATTCCTACTTTAACTATGGATGCAAGAGCATCTACTTCTATTAACTGAGGAAGTTGTGATTGTGGTCGTAAAGTTTTATCTGCAGAATAATCAAAACCAATATTTTCAATATTTACATTTGATATTCTACCTATGGTACTACTTTTTGGTTTTAAAATTGCACCATTACCAAAACTAGATACAATAGTGCTAATACCAGGCAAACTCTTATATCCAGATCCTTTGGATGTGATTAGCACTGATTCAATGGGTCCATATGCATTATTAGCATCTGTAGAATAAGTTAACACACCATCAGACTCTACATAATTTAATTTTTCTGGAGAAACTTGTAAAGAGAAGATAAAGGTGGTAGTTCCAACTCCAACTAATGTTTGGTGTCCACTTAAAGGATTGGTAGTTAAAGATAAACTATTACAACCAAAAATATTATCTTTATCTCTTATGATTTCTTTTTTAACATTAGTATTAAGAGTATCGTTTATAGGAGTTAAATTATAATATAAATCTTTCTTGATTTCTCCTGTATTTTTAATAATCAAAGAGGCATCAGCATCTATACCAATATTTCCAGTTTTAGTAACATTAAAATCATCAGTATCTCCTGATGTAAAGAATAAACTATTTAAGTTATTGTCAAGATATAAATCAAAAGAAAAAGCACTGTAAGAAACTTCATTATTGATAAATGATAAAGAAGAATCAGATAGATCAAATTTTATTCTCTGATCTCTTTCTACCCTAACATTGGGATTGATAGGAGATATAGTGCCAGCAGAAGCACTTGTAATATTAATTACATCTGGTTTTGATTTTATAGATTGATAATACTGATTACATAATTTTATAGAATCTGAATCCAAAACATAAACATAATAAATTCCATTATCAAATAATCCACCAGATGCTGTAGATGCTGTATATATTACTTTTTGTCCATTTTTATATCTATGTCTAGGAATAGATATGCTATTGGTAGATGTATTAACATCTCCTGAAGCGAATGTTCTAGGATCAATAACTAGTCTTCTATTATAATCATTATATGCAACTTTTACTGTAGTAGTAATTCCTGGTAGAACATTTAAGAATACACTATCATTAGCCTCTAATCCATGAGTTGAAGCTGTAGATACTGTTGCTAGAGATCTTTCTACTTTACCACTTAAAACATTTTCATGGTTTGTTTTTAAACTATGGAATAAACCTGTTCCTATCCCAGTGAAAAATAGAGTGCTAACATTAGAATTAGTGCTATTGATTCCAACAAAAGATCCAGTAGAACCAAGTCCAACTCTAGCAGTTGATATACCAATTAAATCTTTAGATAATACAGATGCAAATACAGTTTGCTCATTAGTTAGAACAAACTCCATTGTGCCATCAGTGGAAACTCCTAAAGCAGTTCCTCCATTAGTTCTATAGGTTAGTGAATCTCCAGACTTTAATCCATGATTTCTAAAATAAATGGATTTGGTAGGAACAAAAATTTCGCTAATACCAGAACCTGGGTTTGAGAAAAATAAAGTAGACCCAATCCCAACACCAGAAACATTTCCTAAAGATACAGATTCTTTAGGATCAAAATATAATTCTCTATTAATTCTATAATTAGAACTATTATTTTTATTTGGTGGAATAAAGAATAAAGATCTTGGATTCTGAGTTATGAGAGAGTTAGCAGTATGAGAAGATCCCACAGTGGAGTCATGCTGTCTTATAACTCTAATTCTTGATAATTTCTCATCAAGATTCAATACCTTTATTTTTTCAGTTCCTATTCCTAAAATATCATTTTCTTTAATGTAAGTAGAATTTACATTACCAGAAATATTAAAGAAAGTAACTATACCTGTGGTAGAAATTCCAGCAACTTCTTCAAATAATTTAAATGTTTCAGTTCTTATACCTATGCTTTGTATATTACTATTACGTAATCCATCTGTGCTTAATCCACTAACAGTAACAAATTCTTGTTCATGTAAGTTGTGAGGAGTTGTGGTAAATCCAACATAAGTATGAGTATTTTCATAAGGAATAAATTCAACATTAGAGAAAGTTGTGCGAGCAACACTAATTTGATTTATCTTTTTACCACCAACTAGTTTTACTCTAGCTTTAGCTTTAAATCCACTAGTTCCATCATTATCAAATTCAATGCATTCAGTTGTTCTATATCCACTTCCTCCAGTAGCAATACCTACATCATCTATTGATCCAGAACTTACATCAGTAATAAATGTTTTTTGTTGATTAATAGAGTTAGGATTAACTAAGAAATCATAACTAGAATTATCAAATAAGAAATTGTAAGGACGTGTATTTCTAACTAATTCTGTTCTATTTAAATCTATATCATCCTGATTTGATGTTAGAGAGAAATTATATTCTATAGGTTGATGTTTATATGAATTACCTATAAAGTAAGGGAATTTGGGTCTTCTAAAATTTTTAAATGACCCTTCAGAATCTTTAACATCAGGATTAATTGTAGCAAAGTATGCATACACTCCCTCTGGGTATTCTGGAGTTTTGCAGAATCTACCATTATGTTCATCTAAATCTTTACCAGTTTGGAATTGATGATCTTCTACAAAAAATCCATTTGGATATATTTGCTGATCATTTTCTGTAAGAGGGTTGGGTCTATGAGATGTTATAGCTACATTATAACCAGATTCAAGTATTTTTATAGGACCTCCAGAATTATCATTAAATCCATATGGACCATAGATAGGAGCTCCATCATATGCCCATCCAAGTATTGGAGAATGATTTTCAGAATCTTTCTCAATATCATTTTCTAATGATAAATCTGGAATGAAGACCTCTTTATCTCCAACTGGTTTTCTAACAAAAGTAGATTGTCTTAATTTTCTAGGTGAATATAGATGCGTATATTCTAATTGATAATTAGAATTTAATCCTTTACTTACAACTCCATCATCAGTTGTAATTTGATCATTTTGAAGTAATCTTTCAAATGTATTGATAGTCCAAGTTCTTGGATTAGAATAGAATTTAGCTTGATCTCCATTATTAGTTATTTTTATTTTTGCTGATGAAGAGGTATATCCAATTCCACTATGAATGACTTTGACAGAATCTATAGAACCACCTTTTAATACTGGATCAATAACACATCCTACACCCTCTCCAACAATTTCTAATTTGGGAGCAGAGTTATATTCAGAACCAGAACTTAGAACTAATACTTCTTTTATTTTTCCTTCAACTGATACTATGGGAAGTAATTGAGCATTCTTTCCAGTTTTTAAATTAAACTCTGGTTGCCTATTATAATTGATAATATCTGAAGATCCATATCCTACTCCACCATCAACCACATAAACTGACTTGATAGATCCCTTACCTGAAGCTATTAAAGAAGCATCAAAGTTTTGTCCACTAAAAGTAGAAACTCCAATATGTCCAGATACTGTTACTGTGATAGGAGGATAGTTAAATTCATGGAAACCACTACCACCATTCTTTAAGTCAATATATTCTTTATTATTCAAATAAAAATTAGACGCTGTAGAACCTACACCAACAGCAGATAATCTGAAAGAATCCCCATTTATTTCTGTAACATAATAATCAGTTAAAGTTGTTAGTCCAGTTATAGGTGTTCCTTTAGTATCATATCTAACTTTTTCTCCAGTCTTATATCCATGACCTTTAATATTAATTAAGTTGGAAGCAGTATTAATTCCAGCAGCAGTTATTGAAGTTAATCTATTTTTATATCCAGAACCACTATTTCCAATACTTACAGAACTAATTATTCTTTTTTTAGATTGACATTTAAGCTCTTGAATACCAACACCAAAAGCAGTGAGATTGACAGATGAAACTCCTACTATGGCATCTGAAAAATTATTATGCAAAGATACAGTGGTAGAATCTTTAACACAACAAAAATAAACAGCATTGGTTGTTAAACCAGATATTGCAGTTTGTTTTTCTGTATTATATGAAATAAGTTCACCATCTCTAAATTTATGAAAAGTTGAGAACCCTATTGTATTATTAGTAAGATTTACTAAACCAGCACTTTCTGTTGAGTCAAATTCAACAGAATGATTTACTAAAACTAAATTAGGAGATGCTACACAACCAAAACCATTTCCACCACTTACTTTTAAAGTTGGATCTGTAATATAATCAAATCCACCATCTAAAACTTTAATTTCATCAATAGTTCCTTCAACTTCACAAAAAGCAGAACATCCAGTTCCAACTGTGTCTGTAACACTTAATATTGGTGGATTTGATATGTCAAATCCAAAACCAGGACTAGTAACTGATATTTCATCTAAAGGACCATAATAAACAACATCGCTTGATTTATAATTCAGTATTTCTACACCATTTACCAAAATACCTGTTTTTCCACTTTGAGTAGATTTTGAGGATGTAGACTCAATTGGTGTTTGTACTTTTCTTATTAATTTTTGAGATTGTATTGATTTATTGGAAAATTCTGATATTTCAAACTTATTATTACTTACACTACCAGAAAAAGATATAAAATTAGAATTACTAATATTAGCACTACTTCTAGAAATTTTTATATTATTGATGTCTACTTTTTTAATAAAATACTCACTTTCAGTAATATCTAATTTATTATCTCCTTCACCTGCAACATAAGTTACTCTTTCTCCAGTGAGAAGACCATGATTGGGTATATTAATTGTATCGCTGTTATCAAAAGATCCAGAAAATAAAATATCTGTTTCTCTGATATCTAGAGCATCATTAAAATAATTTGGTATAGATGGGGATGTAATATAAGTGCAATCTTTATCATCTAAGTAAGTATTTTGAATATTAGCAGTAAAAATGCTAGTTGTAGGATAATTGCTTAAATTTGCCTTAGATATTAATTTTTTAATTGTATATTTTGTAAGGAGTGATAATTCACCAGCACCTTTAATTAATACTTCTTTTGAACTTACTAAAGAAATTATAGAGCACTCAATATCATTAATAAGAGCATTATCTCCAATAACAAAGGTATGAGTATCAAAAAGGGTAAGTTTATAGGTAAAGTTAGATGCGTCAATCAACTCAATAGATTCTACTTTGTAACTAGTAGAAATATTGGAAAATAAACTTTTAATTATTTTATTTTCAGTATTAGAACCCAAACCTTTAGGTTCTATAACATCTCCAATTTCACTGTACTTATTATCTTCAAAAGAAACATCTAAATTAGAAAGAACACCAGTTATCCTGACTGTAACCCTATCTGCAGTTCCTATGCCAGCAAATCCATAAGCGAATGTGTTTATTATGATATCTTGAGCAGAAGAAAGATTTTTATCTACACCAGAACAATCAAAAAATTGATTTAAAGATTTTGACTTGTAATTTATGATATTAGAAGTTCCATCTGCAAAATTAGCTACTAGACTACCAGTAGTTCCAAATCCAACAGTGGAATCTACAGTTAATACTGTAGAACCAATTGAAATAGATTCAACTACTTTGGTATTTGGATGAATTGAAAAATTACCAGTTACATTAGTAGAATTTGGTGTAAAATCAAGACTTATTCTATAATATACCTTTCCATCTCTTACAATCTTTTCAACATCACTAATAGCACCTGTAGCTTCAGAAAAACCATCTACATTATCTTGAAATAAATTTCTATTGACTAGTTTTTCTGGATCTCCTTCAATAGCCTCTACTACAATCTGTTTTGAGATTTTATAATTTGCTTCTGAGGGTATAAAAAGAAAATCACGTGGTTTTAGTACTTCTACATCCTCACCATACAAAGCTCTAAACAAAATTTCAAAAGATTGATCAGTTCCTTTGGAAGAATAAAAATCTTTTACTTGTTTTGTGAATAATCTTTGATTAACATTAGAAGATAATGTTCTTTCTTCAAATCCAGGATTTACTTGTTTTTTTACCTTAGTAAAAAATTCTTGTAAAAATATAATACTTAAATTATTAACAACTGTTCCACTAGAATGTGTAGAAATGCCAGAATTAGTAAAAATTAACTCATCTTGACTACCAGGATTTCTATAAGATGTAATTCCACTAAATCCTCTTGAACAACCAGTAAAACTATTAGTAGTGATACCAGTATATGTAATAATTTCAGAATCTATCTCAAGTAATCCATAAGACTTAGGAAATCCTGTAGTAGAGTCTACAGATATGGTATTATCAGCGATTCCTACATTAGAAGATAAAGATGTAGAGTCTATTAGATCTGTTAGTTCATCAACTTTGACATATTTGTCAATATTCTGCAAAACATCCAAGGTAGAACCTTGACCTTCTAAAGAAGTATAATATTGTGCTAAAAAATCTCCAGCAAGTGGAAAATCATCCTTTATAAAATCAGGAAGTTGATTCTTGACAACTGAACTAATTTTTACTCTTGTATTTTCTGGCATTTTATATTAAACTATTAATATGAAGATGAAGAAGAGGATGCTGAAGTTTGTAGAGGAGTGAATACACTACTGGACCCTACTCTATATGTATCTGAGGAAGTCAAGGTAGTATTTGCAGATTCAGACTCAGTTAGTCTGGCTAACTCTCCTTTAACATAACTTGAAGTTGCTGTGAATGTAGTTCCTGCAGTGCTCTCACCAGAATCAATACTATCAGGGACCATATCTACAGTAGTGTTACCAATATCTAATTGTAGGTACAAATCTTGCAATCCAATAACATCATTAGATTGAGGACATGCTGATACCTCAATAATTGGTATATCTTGAACCTTTTTAGATGTTCCTGTAATATTAATTGGTTTGATTAAAATTTCACCTTTTTCATAATCAATGGTTCCTACATTACTGCTTACTATGGTTGATGAGGCTTTTCCATCCAATTTAAATAAGAATAAATTACCAACTACATTATCAGTAGGAATATCACTTAAATAGACAGTATCTGCTATTCCAAATATGTTAAATCCAGATGATCTAATATTATAACCACTCATTCTCTTTATATAGAATTTATTACCAAAACATAACTCATATTCTGCTCTTTGATTCAATGCAGGCTTCATATCTCTTCTAATTTCAATTTTACTGATATTAGAAGTTATAGATTCATTACTATTGTCTACAATTGTTTGAAATCTGCTATATTTGAATCTTGCTCCATATTTATTCAGTTCTGAGGAATCAGAATACTTAGTAATGTTATTTGTTACCACAGTTTTTACAGCATCTGCAGTTGCTGCTAAATTAGGATTATAATATGCATTAATATGTGCTTCAATATACAAATATTTCAAATCTTGGATTTCGCAAACAATTCCAGCAACAGAATATTTCTTTAATAAGGTTTTGAGATTATTTTTAATGGAATCTGGAACAAAAGGTCCATAAAATGGTTTTATAGTGATAAAAACTTTTCCATATTGTGGAGGAGTCAATTCTTCACCTCCAAAAACTGAAACTGACTCAGTTTCTGGGTAAATTTTAGGAATCAGTGCCTCATAATCACCTGCAGTGACTGCTCTATTGAATGTAGAGTAAATTTTAGGTGCAAAACGCTTAACAGAGTCTATAGATTCAATTTCTTTACCTCCTACAGACTCACTTACTGAAGAAAGTAAGGAAATTCCTGTGCTTACAAGGTTATTATTGTTATCTACTATTCTTCCATTAAAATTAAAGGAAGAAATGCCATTTGCTGCTTCTCCATTGCTAGTAATATAGGAAACTTCAATATAATTTTGTGCTTTTAACTTTTCTCCAAAGACACCATCACCAAAAATGAGTTCATATCTTTGATCTTCCACTTCTTGAATGAAATATACACATGAAGAGGAGGTAACTTCTATCAATGTATCAGAAAATACATATTTTTTAGCAGAAGTGCTAGATTCAGTCTGTCTTACAGTGACTTCTAGGGTAGAAGTGTCAATATTTGCATTATCTAGAGTATATCTTGAAGGAGGAGCAGGTGTTTGAGAGGAAACAGTAAAGTTTGAGGTCAAAAATGTCCCTTCAAAGATAGTAACATTGTTAAAAGTAGCAATTCCATCAACTACAGGCACTGTTACATCGCTTGGAATGCAAAAAGAGTAACTTTCTGACCCAAAAACTGCTGAAGATGTAGCAACTATACCTTTTTTAAGTGTAAGTGTAACAGGTTTAGTAGTAAATCCAGTTGTATCTACAAAAAATGATATTACTGCCTTTGCTGCAGTCCTTGATCTGGGTGTATAACCTATATTTCTTGCTAATGCAACTACATTTTCTCTTAAAGTGGCACTATCTATGAATACTTCATTGCTAACCATGTTAGCATTGTAGGAATTGATGTAAGTATTGTATGCTAATACATCAATTATGTTAGAAAGGTTAGATCCTTCAAAATCATAATCAGTAAATTCAGAATTTTCCCTCAAATAATCAGTAAGTGAGGTCTTTATCTGATCAAAATCTAAATTTGTAAAATTTACTAGTGCCATTTATCTTGTTGACTGTAGTGCAAAGTTTAATTGTTGAGGAAGAGCATCAATTCCTATGATATCATAGGAGATAGTAACATCAAATTCATGATTTTCAAAGTTAGGTTTCACTATAACATCCTTTAATGTCACTCTTGGTTCATATTTTTGGATACATTCTGCTATTTCATCCCTAATTGCAGAGGCAGAAAGGTCATCCATCACATCAAAAAGCAATTCACTTACTCTAGAACCCAAATCTTCATTAAAAAAACGTTCACCTGGCACTGTAAGCACCAAATTTCTAATAGAACGTCCAATGGCAGTCCTATTTTTAATGCTAATTAGGTCGTCGTTGATGGGATTTATCTCAAAAGACATGCTAATGTCCTTAAAACCCCTACTAACCCTCTCTACAGGCATAGAATTAAGTAATTATAAGTTTATTTATGAGGGTTTTTACGCAAAAAAAAGAGACCTAATGGTCTCTTTACTATCTTCCTTGTCCTCTATACCTTTTTTTAGGTTTATTGGCACTTGTAGCAGCATACTTAGTGTGTTTTCCCCTACCTTGATAAGTTTTTTTAGGTATGGTTTCTACATAATCACCACCAGAGAGAGATTTTTTGACTGGCATTAGTTTTCATCCTCCAATTGCTTTATTACTTTATCAGAGATCGCTAGTAGATTAGCAACACTCTTAATGTTTTCTATAGATGCCAATACATCAGCAATGTTTTTACTAATGTAAGGTTCTTCACTTCTTGCTGAGAAGGCAAGAGCATTCCTTAAAGATGCTTGTGCATCATCCAATGAGTCTTGTACTTGTTTTGATAGTGTCATTAGAGGTCCCCTAGATAAC
>CETQ01021074.1_pt1 | contig 22902 bp, 6 predicted proteins | sample 531261 | NCBI WGS metagenome assembly CETQ01 (sample SAMEA2622376, study PRJEB7988) | marine metagenome | biome: marine biome (ENVO:00000447); feature: surface water layer (ENVO:00002042); material: "saline water (ENVO:00002010), including plankton (ENVO:xxxxxxxx)" | depth 5 m
TTTGCGGCACAACCTAATAATAGGACTGTGTTCCTGGATAATAGTCTGATTAATAATGATAACCTCAAACAACCTGATTTCAAGGTTTGTACACAGAACTATGCTGTAGAGGTAGAACCGAAGTGGTGGTCTGTAGGACACACTGATGAGTGGGCTTATAGGACTGAGGAAGAGGAGAGAGAAGATATTAACTACTTCAACTCAATGAGTGAAGGTATCGATACCTATCATTCACAAGAGGGAAGATACGCCGATCCGCAATAAATAATCAAAAAGGATATGGATAACCAAAACTTTTTGAGAGAAATCGCTAACGATCAGAAAACACCCAAGAATCGTAAAAAGGTTCGTGAGGATGGTTTCTATGAGGCTAGTGAGGCGGATTGGAAGGACTTCTGGGAGAACGAAGATACTACTGAGATGTTGACTGAATAATTTTCATTTGCCGTCTAAATACTTGAGAATTGTTGTATAATAATTAAGTGCCTGTCCAAAGAGTCAGTCGGGGTTTTAAAGACGTAAGTGCTACATTCCAGGTTAATCCCATCAATTCAGATGTGATTATCCTGAAGAATGAGAATGCAATTGCTCGTTCTATACGTAATCTTATTTTCACTGTCCCTGGTGAAAAACCCTTCGCACCTACTATTGGAAGTAACGTAACTGCTTTGTTATTTGAAAATATGGACTTATTGACCGCAAGTTCAATTAAGTCCGAGATTGAATACACTGTCAATAACTTTGAACCTAGAGTTAACTTAACTGATGTTGAGGTAACTGCAAATATTGATAATAATCAATTTGATTGTGTAATTCGATATGAAATTGTCGGTATCGACGTTTTACCACAACAATTAACCTTTGCATTACAGCCCACTAGGTAAATGCCGTTAGTCAATTTTAGTAACTTAGATTTTGATCAGGTAAAGGAGTCCATTAAGGACTATCTTCGTGCTAACTCAAATTTCACTGATTATGATTTTGAGGGATCAAACCTGACCACAATCATCGACACTTTAGCATATAACACTTATATTACCTCATATAATGCCAACATGGTATCTAATGAGGTATTCATCGATTCGGCCACGCTCAGGGAGAACGTGGTGTCTCTGGCGCGTAATATTGGGTATGTACCGAGGTCAAGAAAATCTGCGAGTGCAAGAATTACGTTTGATGTAGATGTCAGTAATACCAGTGCAGTTTCAGTAGTTCTTAAAGCCGGTGCTGTAACCACATCAAGATCAACCGGTGTTAATAGGACTCGTAATTTTATCTTCTCAATTCCTAATGATATTACAGCTCCTGTAAAATCAGATGGAACTGCAACGTTCAGTAATATCAAAATTTACGAAGGAACATACATTAATCAGACATTTACCGAAGATAGTAATAACCCTAATCAAAAGTTTATCTTACCAAACTCTGGTATTGATACGGATCTAATCTCTGTTATTGTAAGAGATACTGCAGGATCTACCGTATCAAGAAAATTTGATATGTTTGAAAGTCTTTTTGATGTAACTAAAGACACTAGAGCATATTTCCTTCAAGAGATTAGTCAAGAAAGATATGAACTTCTCTTTGGTGATGGAATTTTTGGTGTCAAACTTGAGAATAGTAATTTTATTGAAGCAAGTTATATTACATGTAATGGGCCCGAGGCAAATAATATAGCCAATTTTTCATTCATTGGTAATTTAGTAGATAACAACGGAGCATCAATTAGTTCAGGTGTTTCAGTCATTGCAACTGAAGAAGCTTCCGGTGGTGGTAAAGAAATTGAATCTGTCGAATCTGTCAAGAAATACGCACCACAGATTTACGCATCACAGAACAGAGCTGTAACAGCTTCCGACTATGAGGCATTGATTCCGCAGATTTATCCAGAAGCTGAATCAGTTTCTGCTTTTGGTGGTGAAGACTTAACACCTCCACAATTTGGAAAGGTTTTTGTAAGTATCAAGCCATACAATGGTGTGTTCTTATCAAGTGGTATCAAACAGAATCTACAGCAACAAGTCAAAAAATACTCTGTTGCCGGTATTAGGGCAGAAATTATTGATTTGAAGTACTTATATGTTGAAGCTGATTGTGAAGCATACTACAATTCAAATCAAGCTCCATCACCATCTTTTGTTCAGAGTGTGGTATTCAATAATATCGCCAACTACGGTAACTCCTCTGACTTGAATCAATTTGGTGCTAGATTTAAATATTCCAAATTTCAGAAAATTGTTGACAGTAGTCACGAATCGGTTTGTTCTAATATAACAACCGTTCAGATGAGAAGAGATATGTCAGTAAAACTCAATCAGTTCGCTGAGTATGAGTTGTGCTTTGGTAATCAGTTTCACGTAAAAAATCACGGTCACTCAGCCGTCTTCCAAGGTAATCTACTTGGATATAATATAAGATCAACAGGATTCACTGTAAGTGGTATCAGCGGAACTGTGTATATGGGTGACAAACCAGCTGGTAATCTTGAAACTGGAACTATCTTCCTCTTCAAGTTAACCTCATCAACTGAACCAATCATCGTCAAACAGAACATTGGTATCATCGATTACAAGAAAGGTGAAATCAAACTTAATCCTATTAATATCATTTCTACAGTAGTTAATAGAAACGCTCCTCTTATTGAAGTTTCTGCAAATCCATTATCAAATGATGTTATTGGTCTCCAAGATCTCTTCCTACAATTGGATGTAAATAATACAACAGTTAACGTAATTGCTGACAACATTTCTTCAGGAAATGACATCTCAGGAACCAATTACATTGTGTCCTCAAGTTATGGGGTTAACAAACTGGTAAGAGGTACCGCAATCATTTCCGGTAGCTCAGACACCACTCAAACGGTCTCTGGCACTACCTCAACCCCTACTAGTGGTACAACACCATCAACACCATCAACACCTACTACAGGTGGTGGAAGTCCTTACACCATGTCCTCACCATCATCTAGCAGTTCCTCCTACTAATACAGATATAAAATGGCAGTAGATAGAGTCAAGTTTCAGGAAATTGTATCCAGTCAAATTCCTAGGTATGTTAGAGAGGATTTTCCTCTTCTAACAAATTTTCTTGAGCAATACTACGTTTCTCAAGAACATCAAGGTGGTCCTGTTGATATCATCAATAATATTGATCAATATGTAAAAGTAGAGGAACTTTGTAATCTAGTAACTGAAACAACTCTTGACGAGGATCTGGATTATGTTGAGAGAGATGTAACTGTAAAATCCACACTAGGATTTTCTGAGACGAATGGTGTAATCAAGATTGACAATGAGATTATATTCTACGAATCGAAGACTGATACCGTATTCCAGAACTGTAGTAGAGGATTTAGTGGTATCACAACTTATGTTACCACAGGTTCTCCTGATGAACTGACTTTTTCACAAACTGAGGTAGATGAACATATTACAGGAACTAAAGTTCAAAACCTGAACGTTCTATTTCTTCAGCAATTTTTTACAAAACTAAAGACACAATTTACTCCAGGTTTCCAAGACAGGAGTTTCTTCAAAGGTCTTGATGCAAGAAACTTCATTTTCAATTCTGATAGTTTCTATTCCTCAAAGGGTACCGATCAGTCATATGAAATTTTGTTCAGAGCATTGTATGGTGAAGATGTAGAAATCATCAAACCTTCACAATTTCTTTTCACACCGTCAAATGCAGACTACAGGGTAACTCAAGATTTTGTTGTTGAATCACTTCAGGGTGATCCACTACAACTTAAAAACCTTACCATTTTCCAAAAAGAGACCGGGGCACGTGGTTCTGTCACCAATGTGCAGGTTATTCCCTATGATAAGTTTCAATTTTATCAAATCAGTATTGATGGTGGTTTCTCTAGGGACACCGACGTAGCAGGATCTATCTTTGGTGAGTTTAAACCAAATCCGTTAACACGACTTCTTGAACCTGTAAGTGTAGGTGCCACTGTTATAAACGTGGACTCTACCATTGACTTCCCCGAATTTGGTAATATTGTTGTTGATAATGTTGATGATGAAGAAGTAAGTATAGCTTATAGTGGAAAAACTGCTAATCAATTCTTTAATACCACTGTTTTTGATAATCTTCCTAAGAAAGCTGATGTAAAATTTGATTCATATTCATTCGCATATGTTGGTATTTCTACATCTGAAGAAATCAGAGTCAGATTTACCTCCACACTAAAGGATTTTAAACAAGATCAATCAACATACTTCTTCAAAAAAGATGACACGATTCAGATTAAGTCACTGGGTCTTGAATCTGTGGGTAAAAAGGCTAATAATTGGTTCACTAACGTAAAGTCAAAATTCAAAATTGCAGAAACTATTGTAGTTGATGCAAACAATTTTACCTATCAGCACAAGTTCTTAGTAGATAGTTTGCTCAAGGAGGGATATTCTGTTAGATATGAGAATTTTGATGGTACTGTTTCTATTCTAGGAGAGGTAAAAACTGTATCTTCTGCAAGTGATGTAACTATTCAATATAGTCAACAGCTTCCCTTGAGTGGGGAGTTCTTTATTGAAAATGAATTACTTAAGGGAGACTCATCAAAATATCCTTATATCTCAAACTTTGTTGCCAATACACAGAATACTTACACAAAATTTAATGGTGATGTTCTGGTTGCATCCAACTCTATTCCAAATTTTGATGGAGTAGCTACAAATACGATTGATAATAAGATCACATTCTCCGCATCATTGTTGAGCACCGATGTACTGACACTACCAACTAATCCCACTAATCTCCCTGATCACGGTCTGTATACCGGTGAGACGGTTTATTTTGAATCAAATGGTGATGGGTTCCAAGGAATCTCCTCAGCAACGTATTTTATTGAAAGAGTTGATGAAAGTAATATCAAACTCGCAAGAAGTAAAGCCGACCTGGCAAAAGGTACTTATCTTACATTCAATGGCTCGGTAACCAACGCATCAATCACTCTTCTTGAGAGTTACAAAAAGAATATCGAACCACAAGGTCTTTATAGACAAATTACCACACCATTGGTTAGAAATAAATCATATAAGACTGAATCCGGTCACACAGGTATCTTTATTAATGGTGTTGAACTTCTAAATTATAAGTCATCAAATAATGTTTACTACGGTAACATTGAAAGTCTGATTGTAACTGCAGGTGGTTCTGATTATGACATTATCAATCCTCCTATTCTCAGTATAAAGGATGAAGTAGGAACAGGTGCAACAGGTATTACTAATGTTCTTGGTAATCTGGTAAGATTTGAAGTAATTGATACTGGTATGGGATATATCAATCCCCCCACCATCAGTATCTCAGGTGGTAATGGTTCAGGTGCTTCAGCAGAACCAAGAATGCTCTCAATCAAGCATGAGAATTCATTTATCGGTAATTCACCCGACGAAGTAAAACTTGCCACCAATGAAATCATTTTCAAGTCTGATCACAAATTTGTAAACGGTGAGGGTATTTTATACGAACCAAGAAGTACAAAAGTTGTTGTGGGTCTTACAACAGGAAGTAAGTATTACGTCAATGTAACCTCACAAACTGGTATTCAACTTCATAATTCAAGAACTGATGCGTTTGCGGGTATCAACACGGTCAGTTTGACTGGATTTGGTAATGGTAGTCAGTTTTTTGTTGCCGAAAATCTCAAACAGGTAGTATCATCTGTTGTTATAACGAATCCTGGAGTAGGATATGAAAACAAACAGAGAACTATTCCTTCAGTGGGTGTCAATACGTCTTCCGACAGTGTGGAGATTGTCAATCATGGTTATAATCACAAAGATATTGTAAGATATACAAAAGGAACACCTGCCATTTCAGGTCTTTCAGAAAATAAAGATTATTATGTTGTTAAAGTCAATGAGGATTCCTTTAAGTTAGCAGAAGTCGGAAGAGTTGGTGTCCCTAGAGAATATTTTGTAGATAACAATATCTGTATTGATTTCAGAAATGCAGGTAAGGGATCTTTCAACTATCCTCCTATCACTATTCAGGTCTTAGGTCCAGCTGCAGCTTTTGATGAAAGTTTTGTTGCGAACTTCCAGGAACTTTATATCATCGAATCTCCAATTGAAGAAGACATTACAACTCCAGCTAATGTACTTGCATGGACTGATACCGAAGCTGAAATTACAGATCCATACTTTGTTGCTATCGCTGGAGAATCTAATTGGCTTATTAGTGATGATCCATTTGTTGGTAATATTTTACTGTATGCGGCAGAATTACAACCTATTTTTAGAGGTAGTATTGAATCAGTCGATTTAACCTCTGGTGGTGTTGGTTATGGATCTTCCGAAATTATCGATTTCCAAAGACAACCTGAAATTACTTTGAATTCTGGTATCAATGCAGTACTGACACCAATTATTAATAATGGTCAAATATCCGAAGTTATCGTAAATCAAGGTGGAACTGGTTTCAATGCACCTCCCACACTTGAGGTTGTAAGTGATACTGGTAGTTTTGCAGTTCTTATTGCACAAGTATCAGACGGTAAAATTTCTAACGTCATTGTGAGAAAGGGTGGAGCTGGTTACGAATCAGGTAAGGTAACAATCAACGTTAAGGCAGCAGGTTTAGGTGCAAGAATCAATGCAAACATCAAACCCTGGAATGTAAATCTTTTCGAGAAGAAATTTGCCAATCTACTTGGTGATGATTGTACAATCGCTGATAATATCGATAATAAATCTCTCCAATTCAGTTCTTTGTATGCACAGAGACCACTTAGACAAAATACAAATGCTTTGAGTGGTTTTGGAAATAATAATATTAGATATGGATTCTTTGATATTACTTTGAATAGTAATAATGAAGAAACGGATAGTCTTTTCCACTCACCCATTTTAGGTTGGGCATATGATGGTAATCCGATTTATGGACCATATGGTTTTAGTAATATCGATGGTACTGGTAGTATTCGGAGAATGGTTAGTGGATATAAACTAGCTATCACTGGACTTAATAGACCATCATATTCAACATTCCCCAATGGATTCTTTGTAAATGATTTCATTTTTGCGGGTGATGGAGATCTTGATGAGTCAAATGGTAGGTTCTGTGTAACACCAGATTTCCCTAATGGAATATATGCATATTTCTGCACCATCTCAGATAATATTGATGCATCTGGTCCTTTCGATAAGTTTAAGAGACCAGTATTCCCCTATGTAATTGGTAATGAATATCATTCAGTTCCAAATCCATTTAATTTCAGATCCTCATCCAATCAAAAGGAATATGATATTGTAGGTAATTCTTGGTTTAGAAATACCAAGTTCTACTATACTAATGGTGGAGATGCTGGTTACGATTATGTTTATAATTCAGACAATGTTAGAAATCAATCTCTTGATATTACTGCGACTACTTCAGGTTCTGTAGATTCTTTGGATATTCTTGATCCCGGAACAGATTACAAAGTAAATGATAGAGTTATATTCAACTCTGAAGGTACAGGTGGAAGAAACATCAGATATAAGGTTTCTCAAGTTAAAGGTAAGACCGTTAATAATGTTTCTCTTGCTACCACCTTTATTGAAAACGTAGAATTTGGTAGTGGAAATAATCCAAATAACTTTATTGGATTTACATCTGCACCTCATAACTTCCTTCCTAGAGATACTGTCTTTATTGATAATCTCTCCGAATACTATAAGGGATTTGATGGAGCATATACTGTTGGAGTATCAAGTGAGAGATGGTATGTATCTGTAGGTATTCAGACACAATCTGTCACAGGTATTCAGACATACATTTACGTTTCTGGTTCTTTGGATGAGCAAGTCATCAGAACTAACGACATTCTTAGAATTGAAAAAGAAAAACTTCAAGTTCTAAATGTTGATGAAGAATCTGGAAGAATAAGAGTTTTGAGAGGAGTTGATGGAACTCTCGGTTTCCCACATGCAGCTGGTGTGGTTGTTAGAGATGATCCTAGAAAGATTAGATTTACATCTACTGGTATCACTACAAATAGATCATTTAAAGTTAATAGACAGTTCTACTTCAAACCTAATGAATCAGTAGGTCTTGGTTCTGCTCAAGTAGTAATGTTCTCAGGTATTACTACAGTCACATTCTCCAATCCCGGAGTTGGAGTGACTAGGTTGAATCTGGGTCAACAACAGATACATATCCCTAATCATAAACTGGAACTTAACACTCCAATGAAGTATTTCACCAACAGTGGTGGGTCTTCTATTCAAGTTTGGAGTGGTGTAGATGGTTCACCCAAGTATGATCTTACTGCGACTAGAAATGTATTTGCAGTACCACTTTCGGATGATGTAATCGGAATTGCAACACAAAGAGTTGGTGTAAATTCTAATGGTGTGTTTGTCGGTATTGATTCAAATGCCGGTGGATTGTTGTACTTCACCAGTGCAGGTATTGGAAGTTATCACAGCTTCAATACTGATATTCTCGGTGTGTTGAAAGGTAGAGTATCACAGAATATTGTAACCGTATCTACAGCACAGACTCACGGAATGCTTCGTGGTGATAGAGTTACTGTTGACGTTAATCCAACTACAACCACCACGATTAAAGTAAAGTATGACGACTATAATAGGAGAATTGTATTTGATCCCGATATTGTAGAAGCAACAGGTATTAATACAAATTCTAATACATTTACTGTTCCTACCAACAAGTATAACACTGGTGATAAAGTCATTTACACGTCGGGTGATCCATCCGAAAACCTGACATCATCTGATATGTATTTTGTATACAATCTGAAAAATGATGTAATTAAACTGGTACGTAATGCGAATGAACTTTTAAGTGAGAATCCAACATTTGTCAATGTTGGTAGTGCAAAAACTGCAACATTGTCACGTATCAATCCTCAAGTAGAAATTCAAAAAAATCAAAACATCAAGTTTGACTTATCTGATTCTTCTTTGTCATTCACAAATGCTGGTGTCCCAGCAGCTGCCTTTGAAATGTATCTGTATGCGGACGAACAAAAAATTAATCAGTTCTGGACCACTAAAACCAACAGAATATTTGAAGTTGTGAGAAGTGGAGTTATTGGTGTTGATACCTCTGCATCTTTGACACTTGCTGTTAGTGATAACTTACCTTCAGTTCTCTTTTATGGATTTGAACCAGACAATTTGGATATTCTTCCTGCCGTAAAAAAAGAGATCTTGGATGACACCACGGTTCCTAGTGGTAATACCATTAACTTGGTTCCAAATAAATTTGACGGAATTTATGAAGTAGTTGGTGTATCATCACGTACCTTTGATTACAATATTCCATTTGATTATGATACAATTGTATCATATGGATCAACTAATTCAAATATACAATATGATACTGCATCATCAACGGCCGTAGGTCCAATCAGTAGAGTATCATCTGACAATAAGGGTATTGGTTATAAGTCATTACCTGGATTCTCCTTTGTTTCTAGCGCGAAAGGATCAGGTGCTCTCCTAAAACCAAATAGCACTTCAATCGGTAATATTATTTCAACTAAAATTAATAATATTGGTTTTGGTTACCCATCTGATAAAACACTTAACGCTACAGGAAACTTACCTCTTGTATTAGAACTTGAATCACTAGGTAGTTTTGAATCTATTGGAATTTCTTCTGGTGGTGTAAATTATAGTCAGGCACCCGATCTCGTTATTCTTGATGGATTTACTGATCAGGAAATTACTGATGTTCTTCTTAGATATGAGTTGAATGACAGTAGTGTGGAGATCGTTCAAAACACTTCATCTCTCTTTAACGTATCACCTTCGATTATTCCTATTAACAATACTAATGGATTTAGCATCAGTTCTGTTACTTACAACTCGACAAGTAAAATTGTTCGTCTTTTCTTCTCCAATATCTTTAGTGATGCAAAGGACTGGCCATTCAAGGTTGGTGAATCAGTTCTTGTAGAAAACATTGCTGTTGGTTTTGGAACAGCAGGTAAGGGTTACAACTCTGAAGATTATAATTATCAGTTATTTGAAGTAACGGGTCTTGACAGCAATTTGGGTGGATCAGGTTCATATATTGAGTATGACCTTACTAACAATCTTGCTGTTGGAGAATTTCCCGGAACCACTACAAATCTAGTTGCCGGTTCAGTCACTCCGAAGTCATTCTTCCCAATATTTGACCCCAGAATTGTAACAAAAGACTTTGTTGCAGGCGAAAGAGTTACAAATCCAGGTGGAGTTGGAATTGTTGAGAGATTTGACAGTGTAAGTGGGTTCCTATTTGTTACATCTGAAGATGATTTTGAGGTTGGATCAATATTAAGATCTGAGACTACTGGTACTCAGGCTCGTATCACTTCTACAATTGATTTTAACTCTACAATCAAACTGGGTGTTGGTGCGACATTTAATTCTGGATGGCAATCAAATTCAGGATTCATGAATGATAATCTTCAGGTTCTTCCCAATAATGAATATTATCAAAACTTCTCATATTCACTGAAATCTAGAGTTGATTTTGATACATGGAATGATCCAGTAAGTTCTCTTAATCACACAGCAGGATTTAAGAAATTTGCCGATCTTCTAATTGATAATTCTGCTGTTGGTATTGTATCAGCGGTAGATTCTGAAATTTCAACTGTTATTGACCTTATTGGTGAAGAAAAACTCAATTGTTTCCCAGACTTTGATTTTGCCTCTGAGAGAACTATTGATATCGGTAAAAATAAAGTCATTTCCGATGAAGTGGTATTTGAAAATACAATTCTTCTCGATTATTTTGAATCAAGAGGAAATAGGGTTCTGAGAATTGATGATTTCAGCTCTTCTTTCAATAGTAATCCTAGATCCACTAATTTCTCAGTGGTTACTACCTACGATGAATCATTTACATACAATAAGATCTTTACTCTGGTACAAGATAAGGAACTTAGGAATAGAAAACAATCCGCTATTGTTTCCGTCATTCAAGATAAGAACGACGGATATGTAAGTCAATACTCCACACTTGATACTGCCACTCCTCTTGGATTCTTTGGTCACACAAGCATTGGAACTAGTGAGTGGGGACTTACATTTACACCCAACCTATCCGTATTCAACAATTATGATGTATCAACTTTCCAATTCAGCGGACTTGACAACGTAACTGGTATCGGATCTACTGCAATTGGTAATTTGGTATCTATTGCGTCATCTTCGGTATCTGTACCTGTCACCACGGAAACTACACTCCTTACAATTCCAACATCTGAAAGATCAGCGAAGCTTCTGGTTCAACTCCAAGACAATGAGAGTAATTACTTCATGTCTGAGTTCAGTCTTCTCCATGATGGTACAAACGTAGAGATGCTGCAGTATGGTGACGTTACTAATAATCCCGGAATGACCGGTCAAGATGCATTTGGAACATATAAGGCAGAAATCTCTGGATCTAATCTGGTCTTCAGTATTGTTCCCACAGTAGGAACAGCAGTTACTGCAAACGTATCTGCCATATTGACAAATGCAGGAACGTCTGGTGTTGGAACCGTCAGTATGGAGGTTACCAACCTATCATCCTACTATAAGTCTATCGCATCTTCAGGATCACCTACTGCTAATTTGATTGCCACTTACGACAATCCATTCGCAGCTGAATACTTTGTTGTTACTGTTCATGACACAACAAATAATGAGTATGAGATGTTTGAGTGTAATGTTCTTGATTCGGACAATTTCATGATTGTCAAGTATGGTGATGTTACAACTAATGTTGGTCTTGGAACAGTTGGTGTTACTAAAACCAGCAATACTACCAACCTTGTTTATACTCCAAACGCAAGTATTAATGTTGAAGTAAGAGCATTTGGTATTGGACTGAAGAACTTTGATAATATCGTTGGTATCAACTCAATCTCAACTCTTAATAACAATATCCTGTGGTCTAAGTTTGGTGGATACACTGGTACTGAAAATGATAAGAAGAGAGCCTTTACTCTTACTCACAATACAAAACCAATATTCTCAAGAAGCTTCCAGGGCAATAGTCCATCTATCGTTAATGTTTCAAACAACTCTATTTCAGTCCCCGATCACTTCTTTGTTACCGGTGAGAAACTAATTTACAGTTATGAAAATTCTTTGACATCTACTGCTAACGCTATTGGAATTGTCACTACCACAATCTCCGGTGTTTCAACGGATAAACTACCTTCCACGGTATTTGCAGTTAAGTTGAATGATGTTAATGTTGCATTTGCAGCAAGTGCTTTTGATGCTCTATCATCACCACCCACAACATTAGATATCACCTCTGTTGGTGTAGGTACCTTCCATCAAATTACATCCACTAATCAAAATGCAAGAGCATTGGTTGCTATTGACAACATGATTCAGGAACCTGTAACTGAGGTGAATGTATCCACAACACTTACTCAAGATGTCATATTTGATGTTGATTTCATTGTTAGTGGTATCTCTTCATTGAGAGCTAATAATCTTATTAAGATTAATGATGAAATGATGCTCATTCAAGACATCGGAGTTGGAGCTACTAACAGAGTAAGAGTATTGAGAGCTCAAATGGGAACCGGTATCGGTACTCATGCAAACGGATCAAGTGTTGAACTCATGGGTGGTAACTATAATATTGTTGATAATACTATCAACTTTGTTCAAGCTCCATACGGTGCTATTCCCATCGGTACCTCTACTGATGGTCCAGACAATAGAGACTTCACAGGTATTACAACCTTCTCTACTTTCCAAGGAAGAACCTTCATGAGAAGTGGAATTGAAGATAGTGATGTGGATACTTATTCTACAAACCTTACTTTTGACAATATACAAACTGAATTCAATGGTCAGAAGAAAGTTTATACGTTGAAACAGAATGGTGCTAATATTACAGGATTCTCTACCAACAATGCAATCATTCTGAACTCTAACATTCTTCAAGAGCCACAGGGTGGTCAGATTAACGTTGGTGATTTTAATCTATCAGAAACAGCTGGTGTATCAAGTATTACATATCTTGGTGATAGTGTTTCATCTGGTGACGATCCTAATAAGGCGACTATACCTAGAGGAGGTATTATCGTATCTGCTGCTTCTACTCCAGGATTTGGTTATCAACCACTGGTCTCGGCTGGTGCAAGTGTAAATGTTTCTTCTGCAGGAACAATCATTTCCACAGTGATTAATAATCCTGGTTCGGGTTACAGAGTCGGTATTCAGACTGTCAATGTTGGATATGCAGTCTCAGCAACGGGTATTACCACTGTTGTTAATATCGGAACAGCCACTGTTCAAAATGGCGAGATTGTTGCAATCACTACTAGCTTCATCGGTGCAAACCTTGATGATTTACATCCACCCCGTGTTGTTATTGATGCTCCACTTCCATATCAGTCAATACCTCTTGTCTATGCCGATGGTGTAGTAGGAACAGGTACTGGTGCTAAAGTTGATGTTGTTGTGGGTCAAGGATCAAGTATTATTTCCTTTGATCTTTCTAGTAGAGGATTTGGATACAAAGAGGGTGAGGTTGTCAGACCCTCTATTGGAGGAACAACTGGTATTCAAACCACCACTGGTTACGATGAATTCCAACTCACTATCCAAGATGTCTACCGTGACTCTTTTAGTGGATTTACTATCGGAGATCTTGATGTCTTTGATGTTCTAGATGAAGATTTCGATGGATTCAAAAAGAACTTTAATCTCACGATTAGTGGAAAACAGTTCTCCATTGAAGTTGCTACTGGATCAAATATTAATATTGCTCAGTGTTTGATCGTTACAATTAATGATATTCTTCAGGTTCCAAATCAGGCTTACAAGTTCAATGGTGGTGCAGTCATTGAATTTACTGAGGCACCTAAGAAGGGTGATAAATCTAAGATCTTATTCTACAAGGGAACACCCGATGTTGATGTTGTCTTAGTCGATATTACTGAGACAATTAAAGTTGGCGACTCTGTTCAGCTGAAAAATAATCCCGGATCGGGTCAAGGAATTAGATTCTCTCAAGAACAAAGAACTGTAACAGGTATTACTACTCTAGATACTGCAAGAACATTTGCTTACGATGGACCTGGTATTACGACCAACCAATCACTACTCAGACCAGTCACTTGGTGCAAACAGACTGAAGATATTATTATCAATGGTCAGTTTATTACTAAGGATAGAGTTGATCAGGAACCATCTATTTTCCCAGCAGCATATCTCACAAGTTACGTTGGTATAACAAGTGGTTATGCTTACACAGATACTTCTAGACCACTCTTTAGTGGTAGAAATGAGACTAACCTTCTTGATTATCAAGATCGTATTAAATTGATCGACCAAAGAGAGTTCACAACAGCTCTTGGTATTGCATCTGTAGGTATTGGTACAACAGTCACCTCGGTTACTATCACAAACGTTGGATCTGGATATTCAACCTTCACTCCAACAGTGTCCTTCTCACTTCCTGATGATATTAATGGCACCAGAGCAACAGGTACTGCAAATGTAACTGGAAGTGGTGTCACTACAATTACAATCACTAATCCTGGAACTGGATATACCCAGGCACCTCGGGTATTGATTGAAGTTCCAACCGTTAGAACTGAAACTCTTGGAGTTTCTACTTACATGGGTGATCAAGGTCTGATTGTTGGTTATGCACAATCTGCTGGTGGACTTGGTACTTTAGAACTCTACATCCCAGATTCATCTGATCTCAGAGATGAATCGGTCATGGGTCCTGGTGCTGCAATCACTATGAGTCAGTTGATCATTGGTGACATCTTTGTTGTTAACAATTCAAACAACATATCCACCACAACCATGGACGGTATATACCAAGTATCTAAGGCATACAATGTAACAAAAGATTTGAGCTCTGTAGGTATCGGAACTACCACCATCAAGAGAGTTGAAGTTGCTGCTGTTGGTATTGGTACAACTAGTACAATTAATAATGATTACTTCTGGGGTACTTACTCATGGGGTAAGATTGAATTTAAGAGTAGACCTTCTACCACTGCTCTCGAATTTACACCAAATCCTTACTCAGGACTATCAACATCAGTTCTTGTTCAGAGATTGAGACCACTTAAGTTTAATGGTTACACCAATTAAAATAAATAAAACATAGAAAAGGACCCCTATAGATGGCATTCCAAGGCATTAACACTGGCTCTGCACCAAATGATGGCACTGGTGATACCCTCCTTGCCGGTGGTATAAAAGTTAATAGCAATTTTACTGAAATATACAGTCTCCTTGGTGATGGATCTTCTCTGGCTGTGGGTGTTGTCACCAATACAGGTGATGCATCAGGTGTAACGGGTATCACCACTCTGATTCAGGCAGGTAGTAACATTTCAGTAACAACAAATGCTGGAATTTCTACTATTGCGTATACAGGTATTGCTAATACTGCAAATATAAGTGCTAATACAGTCAATGTAAGTGGTATTGTCACCGCAACAAGTTTTAATGGTTCCGGTGCATCTCTAACTGGTGTTTTAACAGCATTAAATTTGAATGGTGCTGATGGATCTGGTCTTACTGGTGTTGTAACAACACTCACTGGTGCTAATGCATCAGGTGTAACGGGTATCACCACTCTGATTCAAGCAGGTAGTAACATCACAGTGACAACCACTGCTGGTATCACCACCATTGCATCAACAGCTAGTGGTGTTGGAACTGCCAATGTAAGCACAAATACATTAGTTGTTGCTGGTGTATCTACATTCCAAGGAAGAATGATTGGTACTGATACCAATAACGTCATCCCATTCTACTATAATAATTACAGTGAATTCCCATCATCAAGCACATACCACGGTGCTGTTGCTCATGCACATAACACCGGTAGATTGTATTTCGCACATGCTGGTTGGAAAGAATTAGTCAATAAAGAATCAGATGGAACTGTTGGCACAGGGACTGAAACATATAATGTTGGTCTTATCACTGCTATTGGAAATAATCTTGTTTCTTCCCAATGGACACTAGGTGCAAGTGGTTCTAGTCACTACACATTCACTGGTCCAGGAAATCTGAGTGGTACATCTGACCCAGTAATTTATCTTGCAAGAGGTCAAACCTATCAGTTTGTTAATAACTCGGGTGGTTCCCATCCATTCGAGATCAGAACATCAAATGGTGGTTCGGCATATAGCACTGGTGTGACCAATAATTCGGCCGCTAGTGGTGTAATTAAATTTGAAGTTCCGTTTGATGCACCAAATACACTATACTACCAATGCACAAATCATGCCGGCATGGGTGGAACTGTAGTGGTATATCCAGATCGATTTACCGTCTAAATAAGAAAAAAGTCCTCTAAACATGGCTGCGATAATTACTGATCAACTTCGTATCTTGAATGCAAAGAATTTTGTAGACTCTGTACAGAATTCTAACAATTCATATTACGCATGGATTGGTCTTCCAGATGCTCCTGAGTTCCAGAGTGACTGGAATTCCAATCCTCCTGCCCCCAAGGATTGTTTGGATGATTCAAATTATTATTGGGACACCATGTTGGCCCTTAAAAAGATCAACTCTGGTGATGTAAGCCAGGTTGTGAAGAAGATTACTTGGCAGTCAGGTACCACATATGATATGTGGAGAAATGATATTGATAGAAATAATGCATCACAACCATCTGGAGCGTTGGACATTTATGATGCAAACTACTATGTAATGAATAGTGAGTTCAAAATTTATATTTGTTTGTTCAATAACGCCAATCCAGAGAACAGTTTTAGAGGTGGTCCTTCTTTGGACGAACCAAATTTCACCGATTTGGAGCCCAGAGAGGCTGGAAGCAGTGGTGATGGTTATATTTGGAAGTATCTTTTTACGATTAAGCCAAATCAAATCATCAAATTTGACTCTACCAACTTCATTCCGGTACCCACAGATTGGGAAACTAACTCTTCATACACTTCTGTAAGAGAAAATGCAGGAACAAGTGGTCAAATTAAGATTGTAACCATTAGAAATCGTGGTGTTGGTATTGGTACTGCTAATGTTACCTACACCAGAGTACCTATTTTGGGCGATGGAAGGGGTGCAGAGGCTACTGTTGTCGTAAACAATGACTCAAAAATTGAATCTGTGACCGTTTCTAACGGTGGAAACGGATATTCCTTCGGAACTTTGGACTTATTGACTGGTGGTGTTCCTTCAGGCACCGTTGATCCCGTTTTTAACGTCATTATTCCTCCTCCTGGAGGTCATGGAGCCGATATTTACCGCGAATTAGGTGCAAATAACGTGCTTTCTTACGCAAGATTTGAAAATGACACGCAAAATCCCGATTTTATCACCGGAAACCAGTTTGCGCAGGTCGGAATTGTTAAAAATCCCAAAAATTTCAATTCCACGATCAATCTGACCACCGATAAGGCCAGCGCAGTCTATGGTTTGAAGCTTGTTGGTACTGGATTTAGTGAAGCTGTCTTCACTGCTGACTCAACTTTCACTCAAACTGTCGGTTTGGGTTCAACAGCTGTAGGTAAAGTCGTTTCATACGATCAACAAACCGGTGTTTTGAAGTATTGGCAAGATAGAAGAACTGCTGGTTTCAATACAGACGGTACAGCAAATACAAATCCCGTTTTTGGATTTGAGCAAATAAGATTTACTGCCTCACCAGCGTCAGGTGGTAGTGTTCAAATTAATCCAACTGCAGGAAATACCCTTCTGATCGATCAATCATTCTCGGGCGTATCTACGACAATAAATAGTCGTACATACTTCTTGGGTCAGGAATTCACGAGTGGAGTTTCCAATCCAGAGTCTCAAAAATACTCTGGTGACATCATTTATGTTGATAACAGACCTTCTGTTACTAGATCATCTTCACAGAAAGAAGACGTAAAAGTTATCTTGCAATTCTAAAGAGATATGCCACAGGAAACTAATCTCAATGTCGCTCCTTATTTTGACGACTTTGATCCCTCCTCAAACTATTACAAGATTTTGTTTAAGCCGGGATTTCCGGTTCAAACTAGAGAGCTGACTGGTCTACAGTCAATTCTTCAGAATCAGGTAGAGGAGATGGGAAACCATTTCTTCAAAGAGGGTGCAAAGGTTATTCCTGGTGATCTTACATATATTCAAAATTTCTTTGGTGTTCAAATTGAACCAGAATTTCTTGGTATCCCTGTTGGAATCTATCTTGATCAACTCGTCGGAACCAAGATCACTGGTAGAACATCCGGTGTTACAGCCAAAGTAGTAACTTATATTACCGATCAAGAGTCTGAAAGAGGTACTTTCACACTATATCTAAACTATGAGAATTCACCATCTTCCGATGAGGCAGTAAGCACCTTCATTGACGGTGAAATTCTAACCACAACCACTAATATTACCTACGCCACGACATTTATTTCACAGGGGGAAGGATTCGCAACAACCATCCCCCAAAATGCAGCAGTTGTAGGTTCATCTTTTAATATCTCTCAAGGTGTTTATTTCCTGAGAGGATATTTTGTTAATGTCAATTCACAAACACTAATACTTGACCAGTATAGTAATACACCATCCTTTAGAGTTGGTTTAGATGTTATTGAAGAGATTATATCTTCTGATGTTGACCCTTCACTGAATGACAATGCACAGGGGTTTAATAACTTTACGGCACCTGGTGCAGATAGACTTAAAATTTCAACCACCCTCTCTAAAAAGCCTCTCGGAAGCTTTGACGAGTCCAATTTCGTTCAACTCTCGGAGGTAAAAGATGGAATTCTTCGTCTTATTAACAAAAATACTGATTATAACTTCCTTGGGGACGAATTTGCGAGAAGAACCTTTGATGAGTCCGGTAACTATTATGTCAAGGAATTTGTAACTTCGGTTAAGAATAGTCTTAATGATAATGAAGGCAATAGAGGAATCTATAATGCAGATCAAACCACATCGACCGGAAATATCCCTAGTGATGATATAGGTATCTACAAAGTTTCTCCAGGTAAAGCTTATTGTAGAGGATATGAGGTAGAGACAATTGCACCTACCCTTATTGATTTTAAAAAGCCTAGAGCCACCAAAAAGGTTGAGGATCAGGCTATCAATTTCGGTTTTGGACCTACTCTCAATCTTAATAGAGTCACTGGATCACCGACTATTGGTATTAATACATCCCTTGAGATTAGTTTGAGAGATCAAAGGGTTGGTGTAAACTCTCTGACCACTCCTGGACAAGAAATTGGTGTTGCTAGAATTTATGATTTTGCCCTAGAAACTGGTTCTTATGATACAGCATTCCCAAATCTCAATAATTGGGATTTATCACTGTTTGATGTTCAGTTATTCTCAACCATCACTCTTAATGAAGCAGTCACTCTCAACACCTCCACACATATTGAGGGTGAATCAAGTGGTGCAAAAGGTTTCCTAAATGCCAATGTAGCAAGCTCAACCTCAATTGTAGCGACAAACGTACAAGGTGAGTTCCATAAAGGAGAAAGATTACTCTTCAATGGTGTTCTTGACAATTCAAGGTTTATTGTCAAAGATGTAAATCATAAAATGTCTGATGTTAAATCAGTCTTTAGTATTGTTGGTTCAGCAGCAACCTTTACCGCCGACACCATCCAATCAAAAGTTCGTAGTTTTGGTTCAGCAAACGTATCTGCCGCAGGTGGTGGCGAATCACTTATTTCGATTCCAGCTGATCCCGGATTCTCATTTGTAGGTATTGCCTCCATTGGTAATATTATCAGGTATTCTAAACCCGGATTTGATATTGCCACTCTGAATAGAGTTATTGGTGTTGCAAAAACAAATATTACTGTTGAGGCTGTCGCCAGTGTAAATGGTATTTGTGATGGAACTATTCCAGCTGTGGTTACTAATGTTCAAAACTTTGAACTGCTTTCTACAAAAGGAACTGGAAGTGTTGCTGGTTCTGGTAATCAAGCTAACAACAGAGCACTATATAGTGCATTCCCCAAGGCAAATGTATCTGCGGTAAATCTTGTTGATTCTGAGATTGTTATTAGAAGACAATACGACACATCAATCAATAACAATTCAACACCTGTCATCAATACTGAAGACAAGGAAGTATTCCTTCCCTTTGATGAGGAAAGATACATCCTTATCAGATCTGATGGTGGAACTGAAGCATTGACCGAAGATAGATTCCAGTTCACCAATGGTTCTAAATCACTTAAGATTAATGGACTTGGTGCTAACGACGTAAATAGCAAATTGATTACAACCATCAGAAAAACTGATGTTAAGTCAAAGACAAAAATTAGGAATGTAGCTCGAGATCTGATTATTAGTAAATCTAATACAACTGCATCTGGTATTGGTTCAACCTCTCTTGGAGACGGTTTGACTACGGGTAATTGGCCATATGGCACCAGAGTTCAAGATAGAGAAATCTCTTTGAACACCGTCGATGTCTATAAGATTCATGGTATCTTTGAATCAGATGATGAGAATGACCCCACATCTCCTTTTATGACACTTTCTCAAATGGATGGTGTCACTGCAACTACGAATGACCTTATTGTTGGTGAGATTATTGTTGGTCAAACTAGTGGTGCTAAAGCCATTTACCTTCAAAAGGATGATGATACCTCTATCTTCTTCACATATTTGAATGATACTGTATTTGCTAATGCTGAAGTTGTAAAATTTGCATCCTCTACTGTAAATGCTGTTACATCAAATGTAAATCTTGGTTCTAAAGAAATCAGTGAGGACTTCCAATTCTTTGATGGACAAAGAGGAAGTTTCTACGATTACTCTAGAATCATCAGAAATGCAGAAGCACAAATTCCAAATAAAAAGATCCGTGTATATTTTGCATCATCTTCATACGATGCAGGTGATGAAGGTGATATCACCACTGTAAACTCTTACGTTGGTTACAACTACGGAACAGAAATCTCTGGTGTTGATGGTATCAGAAACTCCGATATTATTGATGTGAGACCTAGATTGGCAGACTATGTTCTGACAGAGGGTGGAAGATCTCCATTTGAATTTGACGGAAGAAATTTTACAGATGGTACAGCAAATGGAAACAAACAGTCTTCCAGACATATCATTGCTTCTGATGAATCACTGACTGTAGACTACAACTACTATCTACCTAGAGCTGATAGAATTTACATTGATAAAGATGGTGCATTGGGTTATCTGGCAGGAACACCCGATGACTTCCCCAGACTTCCTGATAGTCTCAACAATGTAATGAACATTGCCAATGTATTCCTTCCAGCATACTTGTATGATGTAGGTGATGCTCAGGTTAAATTCGTTGAGCATAAGAGATATCAAATGAGCGATATCTCTAAACTTGAGCAGAGAATTAAAAATCTTGAATATTACACCTCATTGAGTCAACTGGAAACCAACACTCTCAATCTATTCGTTGAGGATGCAAATGGTCAAAACAAATTCAAGTCTGGTATCTTTGTTGATAACTTCACATCTCTGGAGCCACAGGATAGTTCTATTGGTATCAGAAACTCTATTGATACAGAGAATGGAGTTCTAAGACCATCTCACTATACCACTGCACTTAATCTCCAACTTGGAACTACAGCAATTGCTGGTATCGGAACCACTTCAAATGCAAATCAGGATGCTGACTTTGCAGAAATTGTAGGTGTCAATGTCAAGAAGAGTGATAGACTTGTCACACTCGATTATGAAGATGAAAACTGGTTAGAACAACCTTTTGCTACAAGAGTAGAAAATGTAACCCCATTCCTTGTTCAGTTCTGGCAAGGTGATATTGAACTTATTCCAGAAGTTGATGTATGGATTGATGTCAATAGGCTTGAAGTTAATGAAGTAATGATGGAAGGTTCCTTCCAGGGTATTGCTCAAGCTTTGGGTGCTGAAGTAAGAACTGCAGCTGATGGAAGTAGAAGGGGTGTATCTCCCGTAACCTGGAACTCCTGGCAGACAGTTGGAGTTGATGTAAATACCTCACTCTCAAACAATGTCTCTAGTAGTTCTGTCAGTTCTACTAATACTAACAAGTCAAGTTCTAATCAGGATATTGGCACTGGTGAACTTTCAACCACAGTCACAACTAAAAACACAACTAAGACTGTAACAACGAACAATGCTATTACAGCAACCACTTCTGTTAATCTTTCTCAGACAAGATCTGGAAGACAGTTCTTTGTCAATGAGAGAATTGATACTGAGTCTCTTGGTGATAGGGTTGTAAGAAGAGAGATTGTCAACTTCATGAGATCTCGTAACATCAGTGTTATTGGAACGAGATTCAAACCATTCACAAGAGTCTACGGATTCTTTGATGATGTTGATGTCAATAACTTTATGACTCCCAAACTCATTGAAATTGAGATGCTTGGAGGAACATTCGTTGTTGGTGAAACTGTTGCTGGAAGAATGGATGACGGTGGATCTCAGGTAACCACCGGTGCTACTATCCCATCAATCGATTTCAGGGTTGCTGCACACAACCATAAGTATGGTCCATATAACGTACCTACAGATTTCTACGATAGTAATCCTTATAACAGAGATACAGTATTCGCATCCATTTATTCATCTGCTGCTACTGTTCTTAACGTTGATACCTTTAGTCTTCAATCACAAGACTTCCCACAGTTTAGTGGGTTTATCTCACAGTCTATGATCCTCACTGGTCAAACCAGTGGTGCTCAGGCAAAGGTAACTGCTGTCAGAATGGTAAGTGATAGAGTTGGAACGATGATCGCTTCCTACTTTGTTCCTAATGGTAACAATCCTTCCAACCCATCATTCGAGACTGGTAGATCGAGCTTCAGACTTACAAGTAGTAAGATCAATAGTACTATTGAAGGTATTGTATCCACTGCTGGTGAATCTATCTTCTACTCCGAAGGTAGTGTTGATGTAACTCAGGAAGCCACACTGTCACTCAGAAACGCTACTGTTAAGAGAGAAGATCGTTCACAGAGAA
>CETQ01071367.1_pt1 | contig 22290 bp, 21 predicted proteins | sample 531261 | NCBI WGS metagenome assembly CETQ01 (sample SAMEA2622376, study PRJEB7988) | marine metagenome | biome: marine biome (ENVO:00000447); feature: surface water layer (ENVO:00002042); material: "saline water (ENVO:00002010), including plankton (ENVO:xxxxxxxx)" | depth 5 m
CCTTCGACCGCAACGGCTATGCCGACTATCTCCCCGTCTCCTCTAACCGCACCCGATCCTAAAGTTATCAGGTTTGGATCTCTTGTTTCTAGGTCAATAGCAATTTCACTATGACTAGATAAATCCGGTAATCTGTCTGGTGGAACCCATTCAGTTTCTGGTGTAAACAATGGTTGTTGTAGTGTTCTCAACTGTAATCTCTTTCGATTATCATATCGATAAAATGTTTCGCTTTCTCGAGGCTCTCTTTGCCTCCCTTATCTTGATGTCTAACTATATACTTTATAGCAGACCCTTCGGCGAATAACAACCTGTTTTTATTGACGAATTCGCTGGGCTGTATCACATACTTAGTGTAGTGATCACCACCTACTTGTGTTTTATACGGATCTGACATTTTTTTACCTTCTCTATGTATTTAGTAAAAGCATCGCCATTGACTACATCAAAAATCTCATCAAAAAATTCTTCATTAGTCATGTCGCCCTTCATACTATTTATTCTTTCTTTTAATAATTGTGCATTGGATAGTTCGTTTCTACCACCTCTTGCAACAGGAATTTCGTGATCAAGATTTGCAGCTAATGGATGCCCTTTTGCTTCCATAACAGAAACCTTCTTTCCTGTAATAGCACATGACGCGTAAGGAAAAGACAAACCATTTTTGTCTTCACCTTTGTTTGGCCATATGTGTTCATTCATTTCATCTCTTCTAGTTCTCATATCTAATCCTTTCGTTGAGTTGTTTTTGTCTTTATGAAATGCCCTTACCTTACAATCCCAGGTTCTTTCTGGTCTTTTATTTATAAGTTTAGGGTTTCTTTTTTGATCTATAGTTCTATCAAAAAACTGGTTTAACTTTGATTGCCAAGGATCTCTCCATTTTCTCATTCTCTCCTGAGTTTTTTCTTTTTGGTCTTTTCCATAACGGTAGGAAAGTGTTCCTTTACTTATATTAAATTTTGCAGCTAAGTTTTTATAGCTCCAACCTTTCGCTCTCCATCTGTCTATTCGATCCCACTGTTCTGGATCTAATCTTTTTGAAGAAGATTGATGTTTCATAGTACGTATGCCCTTTCATAGTTTCTTGGTTCTAAAATGTGTAGCGATTTTCTTGCACGGGTTACTGCTACATAAAATAACCTGTGTAGTTCATCTGGATCAACATCGTTGTTGTCCACAGCAGACTTAGTAATATCAGGAAGAATGAGTACATTGTCAGCTTCACCCCCTTTCGAAGCGTGTATTGTAGATAATGTTATTCTTGGTGTTTGTGTTATCTTTTCATTATTAGATAACATATTTCTTATGTAATTTTCTGTGTTGGTATCCAAACCTGCAAACGCTTTGTACCAAACATCTTCAGTTTGTAGTCCATGATTATTTATACATTCTTCTATGTAATAACCATCCTCGTTTTCATCCATCGTTTTACCAGTGCGATAACCTTTGGTTACATTGTCACCAAGATAAGAGTAAATATTTTTTATTGATGCAACAGGTAATAAATGCTCGACTCTCCGCCATTTTTCCCAAGTTTGTATTGCAAGAAGTAAATCTAGTTTGACAGAGTTCTTTGTTTTATGTGAGTAGTACCAACCCTGTAGTTCACAAAATTCCTTTATGTCATCTAGAAAATAATTTGCAGAAGATAGAACCAACCACTCTCCGTGTGACATGTCTACCTGTGTAACGTCAGAGTATCTTGTAAGATCACCCACCTCTTGTCTAGGCATGTAATCCTTGTCGTATCTGTTAGAAACATTTCTAATTATTTTTTGTGATAAGTCGTGTATTGGCCCACCAGGTATTCGGTATGATTGATCTAGTGTGTCGATGTAATCTACTTCTTCTTTAAGTGCGATAAAAGTATCAACGTCAGCGCCAGCCCATTTAAATATTGCTTGATCATCATCCCCTGCAATGTAGGTTTTGTCTGCTTTCGCCCATAAAGACCTGACCATTCTCCACTGCAAAGGTGAGAGGTCCTGTGCTTCGTCAATAAATAATACGTCGAAAGATGGCGATACATCTTGTCTAATAAAATCTTCGAGTAAGTCATTGTAATCTAAAAGTCCTTTTTCTTTTTTATACCTAATAAGTTCTTGATCTAAAAGATATAATAGATCTCGCTCTATGTCCAGGCCATGTCTATTCTTATCATACTCATCTAACACTGGGATCTCCTGAACTCTAGCTTTATTTATAATTCTAAGATACTCATTGTCAGAATTGAACACACCATCTTCGTCACTGTTCCAAGCGCTCTTAATCGGTATGCCACACTTCAAACCAAAGTCTCTATAGTCAGAATGTTTCATCATCTTTTCTTTGTTTATTCCTAGTGTCCTAAAAGCAAGAGAGTGAAGCGTTCTAAAAAAAGGTATCTCTTTCTGATCAATCATAAATTTTTCCTCTGCTCTGTGAGTTGCCTCCCATGCAGCTTTCTTTGTAAAAGAAAAATAACCTATCTTTTTTATGTCTGTCCCAGCTCGTAAAAAATCTTCAACTAAATCTAAAAGGGTAGTTGTCTTTCCTGTTCCTGGTGGTCCTAGTATTATTGTTTTCATTAGAACGGCGCCTCTTCGTATTTAACTTTACTCAATGCTGGTTTATCTTTCTTCATTGCTTTTATTTTTATAACTCTTGGTGTTTGATTTTTTATGTTCATTCTAATTTCATCTTCAAAAATATCTTCTAGTTGTTTCATAAGATTACCTGTCTTAATTTTGTCCATCTCCCAATTGTTTCTTTTGCAAAAAGAATAAAAGTCATCCATTCTAAAATAAGTAAAACCTTCATCGGTCCAAGACATTTTGTTTAACATGTCTTCTTTTGTTCTTGCAGCAGGTCTGTTCACTGTAAAGTCATACAATAGATTTATAATTTGATTTATAGGATCTAATGATTCTAATGGTTCTATCTCTTGTAGGTTCGACAACAAAGGACTAACGTATATCTCTCTCCAGTCTTTTGCTTTTGGTATAGGTGTCATTATATCTGCCTGATCTAAAACAGCTAACGCAAATAAATTAGGATTGTGTAGTTGCTCTGTTTTAAGTTCTACTCTTTTACCACCTACATTAATAAACCACTGCGGTGGTGTAGATTTTATTTTTGTTAACGTATCCAGTTCCGGCATTTGTTCTTCATCAAAACCAACACCAAACTTTTTAGTTCTACATTTTGCAGGATTACATACACCACAAATAGGTTGTTCTTTACATCTGTATTTGTCGTAACCTTTTCTATTAAGTGACTTGATTAACAACTGAACTTCTGAATTACTAAGTGGAGGTGACATAACACTTTGATTATCTGCTACGAGCATATCCTCCCAGTTATCTGGATTAGATTTTTTTCTATATACACCAACATTAAACAAACCATTATTCCTGGAGCCTTCACCAAAACCTTCGTCCGCTAGTTTATTTAAACAAGGTGGTCCATCAGGAAATATTTCTATAACCTCTGCTTTCTTTACAACTATTGATTCTATTTGCTCTCGTGTCTGTACCCATTCCTCGTATATATCATAAAACTCTTCTAATTTTGCAGCCTGACCGCCTGCTTTAAATGTATAACGCAAACCTCTAGTTCCACCATGGTATGGTAAATTTAAAAAGTTTCCTGTGTCCCCACGCTCAGTTAATATTTCAGTTTGTTTTGGAAAGATCTCACTGCCTCCATAACCTAAAGCCTCTGACATTGCTTTAAGTTTAGATTGCATCAGTGAAGCTGGTATGAAATCTTTAGCAAATAAAAATAAATGTGCTCCTCCAGACTTTGATCTAAAAGTTACCAAAGGAAAACCCATACCTTTAATATTTCTCATAATCACAAGATGATCTAGATTGTATTCGTCAACATCAATACAACCCCACTTACACATATTATCTTCGTTAATAGGTATAACACCAAGTGCAGGATCTTTTCCTTCAAGGTGTTCCTTCCATAAGTCATCTGTTATAGATTGTCGTTTGATAAAAGCTTTACCTTCAGCCTTACCCTTGTCTGTAGTTGCGCCAGATAAAATTAATTGGCCATAGGCGCTGTTGTTTCCCTCAAATATATCTTTAAAGCGTTGCATAGTTTTTTCTGTATTCCTGTATTCTTTCTAAGTTTTTCTCTCTGTATTCTTTCTGATACTCCTTATTTTTTCTTTTAAAATAAGCTTCACCTTCTGGACTATTCTTAAACATTTGTAAAGTACTTTCTAAACTCTTTACTCTAGCCCTAAGTTTTTTTAAACTTCTTACCCTATAATATTTTTTATGATAGTATGTTCTATCTTTCATATTTTCCTTTCTAAAAAATCACGGGACTTGGAAATAACTAAAACAAGTCCCGTGATGTCAACAGTTAAAATGGTACTGAATCTGTATCTTTAGATTTAGTATCAGTCTCACCGTGATTTACCGTAGTCGTAGACACACTACCAGCAAATTGTTTTGCAGCCTCGTACAAACCTTTGTCCTGTACGGGACCAATCTTTTGTACGTTCCAACCAAACCAAGTCCCCTTATCGTTTGATTGTTGTACAGTGCTTAGATTATACACGTGACTATAAGAAGCCGGTGTGAACATTCCATTCTTGCCTTTCAGCTTGATTGTGTTCATCATCGAGTTCCATGATCTACTTACTTTCAGTTGTGTTGACTTCATAGTAATCAATGCTTGTTGCATATCTTCTGTCAACACGAAGTAAGAGGCCGTGTTTTCAAGATAGTTACCATTAGGTAATCTATCTTTATAGTCAGCACCTCTAGTAGTATCTTTTATAATACCACTGCTAACTGGGTGGATAGCGACAGGAGCACTTGTGCCCTCTCCTCTATCACTCCACTCAACATACTCTCGCTTATAACCGCAAGGAATTACGTTGAGTCCTTTCTCACCATCGTATACCTGCTTAGTCACGGTATTGAATATCATACCTGCCTCTGCATTCTCTATATACTTGGCGTCCCGTTTGTTTATCTCGGGTGATAGCTGGCCTAGTACACGCAAAAAAGGCATTGCAAAATCGCCCTGCCCCATTTGGTCCATACCACCAGCTTTGTCTTCTTCAAACATACCTGCTAGAGCTATGTCTGACTTTTCTTTTTTCGCTACTTGGTTCATGTTTCCTCCTTCTTGATTCATGATTCTTTATTTCCGGCTAATTTTAGTTTGATCCTTAACAAAAGTGTTAAAAGAATCCGAGGGCATGTCGAGGCCGGCCTCGACACGCTCTCTAAAGAGTGCCTTCAAAGTCATGGGTTCAACTTTTGATTTTTGTTGAGGCTCATAACCTTCTTGCACTGCAAGGTTGAGCAACTGCTCCGCCTTGTTATCTTCGCCTTTACCGAACGTTACAGCAACTTCGTTTTTAATGATGTCACCTAGTCCGTTTTCTCGAAGCCATTTGTAAGCTGACTCTATGTTGTCTTTTTTAACAGTACAGCTGTAGGATTTTTTAACCTCAACTCCACTGCCGTCAGCTAATTTCAAAGATGATAACCCCTGCTCTGCGAGAAGGTTTGGTATTATCTCTGAAGAAATTTTGTCTGCCTCTTCTTTTAGTTTTTTAACATTGTCTTCTGCATTTGATATTTTATCTTCTAAATCTTGTAGCATCAGACAATAACGAGACAGCGTTGATATATCTGTTTTCTCAATTATTTCTTGTTGATCTATTTCTAGATCATCTAGTGTTAATGTTCCCATCAATTTCTCCTTTATCATATAAATTAAAAGACAGCGGATAGTATCTTGTTTCCTGTCTGTCCCATTTCAAAAGATTAAACTTTCCTTGTGTAATATCACTTACAATTGCTGTTGATAATCCTATTATAGCAGGATCACCTGTACAAAGGATGTAGTCTGTTTCTTTGAAATCTCGTAAATTCTTTCTCATTTTATGTATAAAGGGTGCTGGACTAAACATCATTTGAGAATTTTCTGGTAAACAAATAACCAGGTATCCAAAATCAGATGCTGTCAGTATATTAATATTTCTTGGTGGGTGTTGTAATACGTACACAAAATCTTCTTTAGGATTTTCTTTATTAAATTCTAGAAATTCCTGTAATTGTTTTGGTCTATACAACTCAAATAATTTATTTCTCATAATCGCTTTCTTATATGTTGACATTCAAGATAGTCATGATTATATAAATGTCAAGAAAGAAAAATTAAAATATGATAAAAAATTATAAGTTCAAGACCAAGCCATACGAGCATCAACTCAAGGCATTGGAAAAATCGTGGGCTCAAGACACTTACGCTCTATTTATGGAGATGGGTACAGGTAAATCCAAGGTCCTCGTTGACAATATAGCTATGCTCTATGATAGAGGCGCAATTCGCGGTGCACTGATAGTGGCTCCCAAAGGTGTGTACAAAAACTGGGACAGCATTGAGTTCCCTACACATATGCCAGAACACATAGAATGTACAAAAGTTCTGTGGGAAGCGAACATTACAAGGAAAAAACAGATGGAGCTTGACACACTATTTGACGATAAAGGTGATCTTAAGATATTGATAATGAACGTAGAAGCATTTTCTACAAATAAAGGACTGGACTTTGCACGAAGTTTCCTTAACATTTTTCTTGGAAGAGCTTTAATAGGGATTGATGAATCTACAACAATCAAGAATCCGACAGCAAAGCGAACAAAAAATATATTAACAATAGCGGATCTCGCGAAATACCGTAGAATATTAACAGGCTCTCCCGTAACAAAATCACCACTAGACTTGTATAGTCAGTGTGACTTTTTGGATGATACTCATTTGGGTCATCAGTCGTATTACAGCTTTCGCTCTCGATACGCACACATGGTTGAAAGAAACTTTGGTGGACGTAGAGTTCAGATTGTTGGCAGTTATAGGCGTTTAGGTGAGCTATCTACTTTACTAGATAAATTTTCATATCGTGTGTTGAAAGAAGAATGTTTAGACCTGCCTGAAAAAGTATTCATGAAGAGATTGATAGAGCTAACCCCTGAACAGAAAAAAGTTTATGCTCAAATGAAAGAGATGGCGTTAGCCATGCTTGACAGTGGAGAAATGATGACCAGTGTTAACGTCATGACTCAGCTAATGAGATTGCATCAAATAACTTGTGGTCATTTTAAGGCAGATGATGGCACAATTAAACATCTTAAAAACAACAGAATTAATTCACTAATGGAACTATTGGATGAAACCGACGGCAAAGTGATAATCTGGGCAAACTACGTCGAGGACATAAAAAATATAGTCGAATCTTTAAAAAAAGCTTACGGAGAGGCCTCTACAGTCGAATATCACGGGTCAGTGGACTCTACCCTCCGGCAGGACAACATTGCTCTATTTCAGCAAAAAAACGGCCCTACACGCTATTTCGTAGGAAATGCTCAAACTGGAGGCTATGGAATCACCCTGACTGCTGCTAACACGGTAGTATACTACTCTAACAGTTACGACCTTGAAAAAAGACTACAGTCAGAAGATCGAGCACATCGTATCGGCCAGACTGGCAGTGTAACCTATGTTGACTTGATAGCTGAAGGTACTATAGATGAGCGTATTGTTAAATCACTTAGGGACAAAATAAATATAGCTAATGAAATTATGGGAGAAGATATCAAAGACTGGATCTAAAGAATTATATTTTCGTATTTCGTCCTGCCTTCTACTTTGCTTGCTCTTAACAATTGTTTTCTTGGCTCTTCCATCACCGCTGAACAGTGCACCCATCCAGAATTTGGATCTCCTTCATTATAAAACTCCAGAATTAGTTGGTCAAATTCCGTATTTTTACTAATCCACGTTGCAAGCTCCTTGTTGTCAACTCCGTGTATTTCGAAGTCTGCTGCCTCACCCCTGGCATGCTGTGACTTAGACGAAGATCCGATAGCTTCGCACAGCGCTGGGCTACGATAGCCTGAAGATATCATGACCGGTTTACCAAAGTGATCTCTCACTGGTTGCAGGACGGACTCCGCTAGGTGAATAAGGTTTTCTATGTGCGCTGTTGATGGTTCATTCTTAATGCCTTTGCGCGTTGCAGTTTGAGATTTAGTTAACTCTGACAGTGAAAAATTATTTGATAGTTTCATTATGTTACATCCTTTGCTGCTTGTGTTCCCATGATACCGGCTAGTTGATCTTGACTATAAAAGTCAGATGCTGGTCCAAGATTAATTTTAGCTTTTGATTTATCTTGATCTTGTTGAGTAGACCCTATGTAAGCAGCTGCAGTTCTAATAGCATCCATCATGCTTCCACTGCCGCTTGTATCTCCATAAGGATCAATAGCTCTATTTGCTATAGTGCTAAGAATTCCAGGGAGATTACTAAAAGATTTTTCAGGAATACCTGCACCTGGAGTATAACGATCACCAGACTTATCATGGTTCACATTAAAATCATAATCATCTGTAATATATAAATTTCCGTCTTCAACAACTAAATTACCACCACCAATAAGAGTTTTTAAATCGAACATTTTTCCATGGTCTGCACCGCTGCCGTACATGTTTTCGAATATACCTTTCTCAAATGAATCAATACCATAATCATCATACTCTAATGAAGTGCCGCCTCTGTCTATTACGTTTTGCGCCACTTGTCTCATTGCGTCTAAATACTCAGGACCATAATCATCCTCAGTTATGTCACCCGATCCTCCAAACACATCGTAAGCAAACTGCCTTATATTAGGTCTAAGTATTTTATCTTTAAGATTTTTAGCTTTGTCAACTAACGATAGTTCGTCCTCACCTTCAATAAACTCTTTTTCTCGTTTTACTTCTTTTACTTCTTTTTCTTTTTTTGTTTCTGTCTTAGGTTTTTTAACGGGAGTAACATCTATTTTCTTTTCTACATTATTCTTGGCAGTCTTTGCTTTATCATCAGCACGATCGGTCGTATACTTTTTACCTTTGTAGGTAAATACGCCACCTGGTCCTAATCTTTTTCTCGCGTCTGCGAATGCCTCTGCAAATGTCATATCATCCCCAATAGTGTTTCTATAAATACCAAACCAACGGCCCCCACCGTAGTTATAACAACCCAATAGATTTTGTCTATTTTGCCACCCAATTTTTCTACGTCTAAGTGTACGTGTGAAATCTTTTCATCTAGGTGTTTTAGATGGTTTGTTTTTATTAATTCTATTTCACGCTCTACGCCTTTAACATGACCATACAGAGAGATAATATGTTCTCTGTCGTCTTCTGGTGTTATACCTTGCACTGTGTCGTTCATCTAACCTCCAAATACCGTATCATTAGGACCAAATACTCTTTGACCTTTTATTGCGGTAGCTTGCATATTATTAGAAATACCAGATACCCCTGGAGTTTGCAAACCTAAACCTAGGTTCGTAGGAAGTGAAGAAGTATTAAGTCCTAAATCAGGTACTGATATTGAAGTTTTGTAAGGATTATCAAAGTCAGGTAAGTTTGATTCAAATAAATTTAATCTTCCGTATTCCTTTGCCATTCTTCTTATTGTTTCTTTAGCTACACTGTAAGCATTTTTGCCGCCTATTTTTTGAGCATTTTCTCTAAATGCTTTTTCAATATTTTCTGATGGTATGAACGGTTTGAATCTACCCTTTACAAGTGCTCTAAGCTGCACGTCTGAAACACGATCTTTAAATTCTCTATTTAAATTTTTAGTGCTTGCACCTAACAACATCGCTCCATAGTAGTCTTTAGACATTTCTTTTTGAACTTGATACAATGCTTCATTAGCAATTTTGTATCTATCTACAATTTGTTCTGGTGTAATTGGACCACCTCTAAGTAATGGCGAAGTAAACTCACGACGAGCATTGTTAATACCAGTTCTAAAATCAGCAATCTTAAATTTCATTGATTGAACAGGATCTACTTCAACTGCACGTAACCCAGCAAACCCTAAGACCTCGTCTTTTAGTTCGTAAGTTCTACCGTATTCGTCAGGATTTTTTACAATAGATCTAAATATTCTTTCACCTTGTGCAAGAGAACCTGGATACTGTGTTTCAGCTAAGTGTTTTATTGCTAAAGAAAACTTTTCACCGAAAGGTGTTTGATCTGTGTATAGTCTACGACCATCCTTAGTACGTCCACCTCTAACAAAAATATCAGATATACCTTGTGTCCAAATAGATTCACTTATAAAAGGTGCTCCCAACTCCGATGTTGATTCAACCATACCTTGTAAGAAATCTTCCATAACACTGTCGTTGTCTGTTCTTCCATCAGCAAGTGCGTTTAAAACAGTTTTAAAAGGTCTAGAAACTGTGTCGTATGCATTTGCGTGTGAAAAATCTACATACTTTAATTTACCGTCTTCGTCTCTTATTGGTATTAAGTTTGAGTTTTTTGACCAGTCAGGAACAAATCTTCTAAGTGCATCCATTTCTATTCCTGTAACACCTTGAGCAGCTTTAAATGCCTCTACCATTCCGTAAGGTATTACAGCTGTTGTCAAACCAAAACCTGCAAGACGTGTCATGCCCACATTTCTAAAAGGTTTTGTACCGTTAGGAGCTACATAGTTAAAGTCATCTAATCCTTTTTTTACAATGTTGACACTTGTTCTTAGTATTTCAGCAGGGAAAGATACAAAGTTACCTATTGGCGCTCTTCTTAAATCTTTAATAAAGTTACTTACATAATCATAGTTAGGTACGTTGTTTCTAACTATGTCAGCAGCAGCCTCGTCTAAGTAATCATCAAAACTATCAAATGTTCTACCTAAATTGTTTTTTTCTGATTTTGCAAAAGCACTACCATCAATGCCCGCTCTCTTCAAAGACTGAGCTATCCTTTGTCTTTCAGCAGCAAACGTATACATTTTCCAAAAGTCATCCTCAGCTGTATACAGATCAGTTGCAAACTGTTTAAATTTACCACCAGCACGTGTTGCTCCACGCAATGCTCTAATCTGTGAAGCTCTTGCACCAAAGTTTACATCAGCAAGTATTTCAGTTAAATCCCCGAGTCGCGCACTGCTATTAACTACACCAAGCTCAAGTAACTTTTGATACCTTTTATTGTATGCATCAGTTCCTTTTTTACCGACTTGAGCAAATGCTCCGTACGCTTCGTTTAGTGCTTCTCTGTTTACTAACGGAATCAATCCGTTTGCAGCAGCAAACGCTCCAGCACTAATTAAGTTACGAGCGTGCGTAACTGGAGATAAAACTGTTTTTGCAAGTTGTGAAGTTGCTTTTGGATATAAGATAAAGTTATTATAAAAGTTAGTAAGCATGTTGTTGTTTTCAGTCCAAGAAAACAAACCTCTATTAACGCCTTCTAATGCTTCTTGATTACCTTTACTTGTATACAAACCGTTTAATGGATTTACAGCTTCTGTAAACAGCTTACCATTGTTATCTGTTGCCATCATTTTAATAGGTTGGTTTAAAACATTACGATCACCAAACACTGCAGCAGCAGCTTGTCTTGTTTCAAAAAACTGTTTGCCATAAAACCTTTCATATAGATCACCATAGAAGTTGTGTTTTTGTCGTATGATAGAAAGATTGTTCATGCTTGATAATATTGTAGCCGATGGATCCTCTACCTTACCTAGCAAGTCTTCTATAATTTTTCTTGGTGTAACATCAAAACCTTCTATCTTTTCTTTTGTAATTTTATTCAAAGGTAGAAGAGGTTTGTCAAAATCTTTTATAGCAAGGTCTTTTAAAAAACCTGTTTCATCTTTTACCAACGGTATTACTTCACCTTCTGTTAAAAACTTTGGATATCTTTTAGACTCAGCAAGTAATCTATCTACAGCATACGCTGCTTCTGAATCCGTTAAAACTTTTACTGTTGGGTCAGCTGCGTTTCTTTGTTTTGATAGTTGTATAAATAATTGTTTTGCATTTTGTACTGCTTCGTCTGTTGGCTTGTAAGAAGCCAAAGCGTCAATCTCACCATTTTTAAATATTCTGTATGTATTATTTATGTAGTCTAGTGACTTAACTTTGAATGCTTCTTTAAAAGAATTAAACTTATTAAGTGTGTCACCTAATGCTTCATCAGTTCTCTTACCTGCTCTAATGATGTTAGAACCAATATCACTAAATGTGTCTCCTATAATATCTCTAGATTGTTGCATTATATCTACAACTTCATCAAAGTTTATACCTTTTATATCTTTTACTTTTTGTAATAACTCTGGAGACATATCACCTAAACTAAACTTACCTCCTATTACTTCATCATCTACACCTCTTATAAAATCTACCGTTGGTCCTTTTTCAGAAGATGTTAATGCATCATTAATTACTTTTACCACCTTCTCTCTTTCTTTTCTAACTTCAGCAGATGTAATTTGTTTTAATACTGGAAACAAACCATCTATATGTTTGTCCATTTGTCTATGTAGAACTTGAGCTCTATTTAGTTCAGCAGATCTTTTACCTGTCATGACTCTTTCAGCGTCAAAAAACTCTCTGGTTTTTGCACCTTGAGGAGTTGTGTATTCTAGTATCTTGTCAATAATATCGTTGTTTCTATTTAACTGTTTACTTCTCTGCACAGCTTGTGTAATCGCGCTTCCTGTTCCTCCGATAATTCCACCAAGAAACGCACTGTCTATACCAAACTTAACACGATTCATAACTTCTCTTGAAGCATCATCCTCGCTGTTGTCTCTTAGTTGAGTGGGACCAATATTAAATGCATCACCCAGTGTTCCTACTCTTTCCGGATCACCTACAAATATAGCATCACTTACTCCAACTCCTGCTGCACCTCCAAGTGTGGTAAATAATCTACCTTTAGCAGTCATTGTTTTTTCTAGTTTTCCATCTAGATCTTTTGTAAACTTAAAGTAATTTCCTTTTTCTTTTGCAAGAAGAGCACGCTTTGTCAAACCTGATGCAGTTCTAAATGCAGCTGTGCCTGGTATACCTAAGTTTGTAAGTATTCTTGTTATCTTACCAGCTGTCGTTGCTTCTGCTTTTTCATCAAAGGTTGTTAAATTATCAAAGAAAGATTCTACTTGAGCTGCAGAATTAGTTCCTAAGCCAAGATCCACGAGACTCGCTCCAAGACTAAATGCACCTCTTGGTATATCTATAACACCAGCAGCAATACCCGACAGTATAGACTGAAACGTGCCTACCTGATTGTCCACCGATGTGCCTACTCCGCCAATAGATTTACCACCTACACCAACAGCACCACCGGACAGGTAACCTGGTCTTTCTTTTTTTGATGCAAGGAAATCTTTTACTGCTTCATCAATAGCGTCTTTGTTTTCCATGCCATGATCTTCTATATTTATTCTTATCAATTCGTCAAAATCAAGAACGCTACCACCATCTGCAAAAGATGGGTTTCTTGCTAGTTCTTTGTTTACAGCAGGATTGATTGTTCTACCCAGCTTGTTTTGTTTACCAGCCATTAAAGCTAGCTCACTACCTTTTAATTGTCCTTGTTCACCAAAACTAAATAATCCTTGTTTAGTTCCTATCCCTAGTTCATTTAAAGTTTTATTATAATTACTTATTATATCTTTTTGAATACCTCGTCCTTCAGCAGCTTCTAGGTCTTTTAAAAATTTTTTTGTTAAAGCAACTTCTGTATTATTTGATTTGGAAAGAGTAAGTTGTGTATTGAAAGGGTTTACTGCTACACCTTCTGGATGATGTCTAGCAACAAAAGATTGTCTAGCTATTTTTGCTTTGTCAGCATCTTTTGTAAGTAAAGCATTAAGGGTTGTGTTTTTTGTTTTTCTACCAATGGATAAATCCATAAGTTCTTTTTGTTTTAGTAAATCATCTTTATATTTTGCAAAAGCTCCTTTACCCATTTTATCATCAAAAACTTTTTCAATATCTTTGTACCCAAAAGACTCACCAGTTACATTGTCTTTAAATCTCATTTTTCTTTGTAACGGAGTAGTCCATCTAATCTCTTTATTCATTGCTTTTGCAGCATTTGTTGCATCTGTTTTAGATAGTCTATTTAGATGTGCTAAATCAATTGTGTATCTGCCGTTTTGTAAATGACCTCTATATAAATCATTCCATACCCTAGAAGCGGCAGCATCTGCTTCATTTATTCTTGCTATTTGAAACTGACCTCTACCAAAATTTCTATCTAAATAATTTTTCTTGTAACTAGCGTCAGCACTAACTTTACGTTCTATTCCGTATGGTTTAAACCTGTTAATAAAATCTTTAACTTCATAATTAGGTTTTCTTGCTGTAGACCCTTTACCTGTTGGTCCTGTCATTCCAATTTTATCTGATTTAAATGCACCAAGTTTTTTATTAGTACTATTACCACGCAATAAACGAGCAAAGGTTTCGTCGTTTCCACCGATCTTAAACATGTTTTTTAGTTTGTTTGCTGAAACATAATCACGTTTTGTAAGTTTATTTTTACTTAACGTATCGGATACAAATTTATCAAACACTTTAGGGTTTCTACCTGCCGCTTGATAAAACTCTTTATAATTTTTAAAAAATAATTTTGAACCAGCTTTTACACCTGGCATTAATAAACTAATTAAAGCAGTTGCAGCCATAATTACTCCTTACTGTGATTTAGCGCAGCTTGATAGTCGTTAGTGTAAATAGGTTCTTCGTTTGAATTGTATGCGATAAATAGTTTACCTGATAGATTAGTCAAATCAGTATATACAACACCAGTTTGTGTTAGAGCTGTGTCATGTTTACCGTCAGATTTAAGAGGTAGTCTTTTAACAGCAGATAAAGATCCAGCTTCTTTACCAGCTTCGTAAGCTCTTTCTGCTTCCATAGCTGTTTCAATTTCACCGCCGCCCATTAACTCTGCAACGACAGCTTGTTTTGTTTGTTCTTCTTGTTGCATTTCTTCAATGGTCATAAGAGCAGCCTCTTGTGCTATCTTTTTATCTTCTTCGCCTGATCCAGCTAGCGCAGATCCAGCAGCCGCAGCCGCAGCTCCGTATTCACCTTCTGCAACATAAGGTGTTGCAGCAGCCAACGCTTGACTAGCTATCAACATTTTGTTTTGTTGACCACCACCTAGCATTTTATATATTTCAGCTGCTCTTGCATTTGCTTTGTCAGTCATTTGCTGCATACCTTTTACTTCATCCTCAATTACTTTTTTCTGTTCTACACCTTCCAGTCCCTTATTGCCTGCAATTAAGTCATACAAGCTTTTTACTTTAGGATCTTTTTCACTACTTCTTAACAGTTGAGTTAAACCAGTTATTTGTCCTGGAGTGCTTAAGAAATCTAAAGCTACTTTTCCTGTTCCTCTTAATAATTTTTCTCCAAGACTATCATCATTACCTTCTTGAGTAATACCTGCTCTATCTAAAGCGGCCATCCCAGCACCAGCACCAGCAGCACCAGCAATACCAAGAGGAGCCAATGCTCTAGTTGCACCAAAACCCATTTTTAAAGGTGCACCTGCTCTATTAGCCAACATTGCTGCTTGGTGAATATTGCCACCCAACATGGTTGAACCAGGCATACCTATTTTTGTAGACCTAACTTTTTTAGCTTCGTTCATTATTTTTTGAGCTCCTTTGAAACCATACTTACTAACCAGCTGTGTTCCACCTGGAGTACCAGCCATAAATCTAGCTGCTTGAATAGCTCTAGGTATTCCCATAAGAGCAATATTTGCAACAGTACCAAATCCATGTCCTTCTCTCATTTGACCATCAGGACCTTTTACTTTAGGATTCATACCACTACCAACACCGGCTACAACTTTACCACCATGATGTTTATTCATTTTAAGGTTTGATGTAATACCAACACCGTGAGATTTATTAACCTCACCGCCTAATTTAAACATTTTTCTTTTTAGTGTTATGCTCATTATGCTGTTCCTGGTGTCATAAATTGTGGCTGATTGTTACCCATTAAACCCGCGATCCCCGTTGCAAGGCTCGCGCCACCTGTTAGTAATCCTAAGATACCCGCTGTTGGACTTGTGCCTGCTGTAGGTGCAGAACTAAATGTAGCTCCTGGATATCCACCTTTGATACCTGTTAGTTGTTGACCCATAAAACTTAATCTTTCATATGGCTCATATGCAATTTGTTTTCTTGCAGCTCTAGCTGTGTCAAGAATAGTTTGTGCTTGAGCTTGTTGCTGTGCACCAAGTTGTCCAATCTGACCAATGTTTTGAGCAGCTAAAGTAGGTTGCAGTGAAGCAAGTTGTTGTTGTGTAGTACCTACACCTGTCAAGTTTGCTAACGTTGATGCTAACTGTTGCTGTTCAGCTTGAGATCCTGCAAGTTGTCCTTGTTGAGCTGTTCCAAATAATCCTAAATTTTGTGCTGCTTGTTGCTGTGCTGCTGTAGCTGCTGCTTGTTGCTGTTGGAAAGCTTGAGCAGCTAGTTGATTAGCTGTTTCAAATCCTTGTTGTCTTAACTGTGCTCCTGCTAATGCTTGACCGATAGCTCCAGAAGAAGCTAGCTGTCCTTGAGCCACTCCAAATCGTCCACCGCCAAATGCAGCTCCAGCGCTTGCTCCAAGTTGAGCTTGCTGTTCAGCTAGTTTTGATTGCATGTCAGCCATAGTCGCATCGATAACATCTTGCTGATACGGTGACATAAATTGTTGATAAGCATTTGGTCCAACAAAGCCTTGAGCCGCTTGTAAGAATTGATCGCCGGCGCCTTGACCTGCTGTAGCTGCTGCTTGCATTTGATCTGCAATTTGTTGAGCGGCTGTTATTCCAGCTTGACCAGCACCTTGTCCTGCCATCGCTGCTTTTTGTGCCGCGGAAGCTGCACTTGTAGCATCATCTAAAAATTGTTGATAACCAGCAACTCCTGCTTGTGCACCTGCAGGTAAATCAAATGTTCCCGTGTTGGGATTAAATACCATCTCTTGGTTAGCACCAATAAGTCCTGCTTGTTGTGCCGCTAGTGTTGCTGCTTGTTTTTGTAAGTCTGTTTGAGCTGCAACTTCAGGTGTGAGTTTAGTTTGATCAATAGGTTTGCCACCTATTACTGCAAGCTGAGGAGCGTATGCACCTAATAAAGCTTCATAAGCAGGCGAGCCTTCATTAACAGATATTGAATCCTTTGGTAAATTTTTTCTAGCCTCTACTATGTCTTTGTATAATTCGTCGTAAGTTGCCATTATACTTTTGCCTCCAAGTTATTCATAAGATCATACATTCTTTGTGCTCCCAATTCTGCACTACCATTACCTAAACCTTTAACAGCATCTGCTGTCATTACAAATTCATTCTTTGATAACATTGCAGGGACATCATCAGCTTTTTCTTTTACACCCATCGGTATAAATGTTCCATTACGCCCGTCGACTTGCATGTTTGGTGGCATGCTTGGCGCAATAGCAACATCACCGCCTTCTGCATAACCTGCTGATTGTTGTAGTCGCGCTAGTGATGGGCCCATTAACCTTTGTCTTATATCAAATGGGTTACCTGGTCTACCTCCTGCTCCTAACAAACCTAGTATTCCCGATCCAAAGTTTGGTCTAGGGAAAGCACCGCCTCCTCCAGGGAAGGTTGCTTGTTGACCTTCTTCGGGTACGATAGCACTAACTGTTTCTGTTTTAAATGAGTTTTGTAAATTTTGATTTAAGTTGCCTTGCATGTTATCTATAGCTTGATTAACTGTGCTTTGTATTTGAGCCATTGGGTTAGTTTGTTGTGGTAATGGGTTTCCTATATTGCCTGGTAAAAAACTTATAGGTTGCATATTTATAGGTTGCATATTTTTTACTTTTTGCGCCATGTTATCAATAGTAGGAAGTCCGCCTTCTTGTAGTTTTACACGACCACCATCAGCTGCTAAGAAACTAGGAACATTACCTGCACCATATAAATCTTCATAGCTGTAAGTTGCATTTCTAAAGTAATCTTTATAAGCTTCAATCGCATCTTGATAGTCACCTATAAAACCTAATCTCCGTGCTTCCTCTTCTTCAAACTCGTTTTCTTTTTTCTTTGCATAATCAGCACCTGCCATGGTAGCTCCGCCACCACCAACTGTCATTAATGCTTTAGTGTTAAAAATATCTCCTTCACCAAAAGACCTAATACCTTCACCCACCGGTCTTAAACTTGCATTTACATTTTCCATAAAAGTATTTTTCACGTTAGGGTTAGCCGTTTTAAAAGCTTTGAACGCATCAGGATTTGCATTAGCAAATTGTGTAGCATCCATGCCCGGCGTGTATGTAAGATTTGATCCAGCAATAGGACCTGTCCCCATTGCATTTGGTTTTAAAGCTCCAGGACCTCCAATAGTAGCTCCTTCTCCACCAGTGACAATTTTGTCACCCATAAAAGCTCTTTCTTTACCTGTTGCAGCTGCTGTGCCTGGTCCAGCTGCATAACTGGCACCAAGTGCTAATGCTTGGTTTAGTAAATTGATGTCTCCTGTTTGTCTAGCTGAACCTGCTGCTGTCAATAACTGTGGTAAGGCGTATCTCATCAAAGGACTTAAACCTTGCAAACCTGGAACAGCCATAGCCACAAATGGTAAAATAGGTGCTATCTCTTTCGGTGTTATTTTCCTAAGACCTTTTGCTAGTTTCTTCTTTACTGATCCCATTATAACCAACACTCCTTAGTGGTAACTGTAAAATGTTTTTTAATTAAACCGTTAGAAGCTAGTCTAAGCCAATTAACAGTTTTTCCAGGACCAAGTAAATGTGTAAAAAATGTTTTGTTAAATTTCATTCCGTTGTGCTCTTTTGTATAAATAGAATCTATTATCCAAATCTTGTCTCCCGTTTTCCAGTCATTAAAACCTAATGATCTGGTATCTAAAAGTTTTTGTTCCGTTTCATCATCTAAAAAAGCCCAGTTTGTAAAACCGTAAATACCATCTTCATTTTTATTAATGGTATATTGGCCTAATATTAGTGATGGGTAAATATGATAATAGATGTCTTTTAAGCTATCGCTGGACCATAGCGGATAGTGATCTTTATATAGTCCCATGATGTCTAATAGATCATCCATAAATTACCGCAAGATGGTCAGTCTTGTTATTCTCCAGTGCCAGAACCTAACGGTAGCTCCACCACCTTAACCTGTATATCTGTAGCCTTGTGAACGTCCCAAGACTCATTGCAGTTGGTGCAAGCACCGGTCGCCTGTTCATGTGAATCTACCTCATTATCACAATTTTTACAATATATTCTCTCATAAACTTCAGGTTGCACAATAGGGACTTCTTTGCCCTCTATCATCTGATGCCCTAAAATCTTAGAATCTTGTACTTTTCTCATGATACCTCCAATACAGATAAAATTACATGCAACGCTCCACCAGCACTAGCTGTCACTTTTATAATATCACTATCTTCAAGAACCATTGGTTGTGTTAGTATTTCTGTAGCTGAGTTTGCATCTACAGACAAAAGATTTGTTATATTGATATCAGCAGACAAACTAGAGTCTGTATTTACAACAGTTATTGTTTGAGCGCCTCCAGATACATTACATACACGAATAGACTTTATTATTGCTTGTACAGGTTTCTGAGGTGGTGTTGTAGATACATCTGCTGTAGGCACAGTATAGAGTGTTGTCTGTGCTGTGTTTGCTAATGCAACACTTCTATTTTTATAAATATCACTCATGCTAAAAACCAGCTCCTTGCTGTAAGTTCTTCACGTAGATCTTGTTGAAACGTAAAGTTAAGTTGGTTGATTATATTTTCCAACTCACGAATAAGTATGTCTTGTTGTTGTCTATCAAACTCATCTTGAGGTAAGGGTAGTCTTGTTACATTAATTCGTGCCATTATCTCATTCCATCCGGTCTAATGTCTAATCTTACTGTTCCAAACCTCCAGTTTGAGTTAATAGCATTACTAGAAACTTTTACGTTTGCCTGTCTACCTCGACCTCTCACTGAGAAAAACTTAGTTGTCGAAGAAGTTGTTCCGGTAAAAGATCTTGTATTTGTGCTAGCTGGATAGTTTGCAAACTCTATCTTTATATCTGTATTTCCTACTTGATCTTTAAAATCAGGTATAACACGAGAACATAAAAATACTTGATCTCCTTCTTCTATATCAAAATCACCGCTTGTAATTTCACATTCCATCGCGGCACCATCATCATTAACTCCATCTTCATGTTGATATAAAATTGATGCTCCTGCTGTGATTCCTTTTATTGCTCCAGCAGTAGGAATAGCTGTTGCATCATACTCAGGTGCATAAGGTAAAGGATAGACACCTCTATCAACCCAAGAGGTTCTTGTAAATCCGTCGTTAGTATACCAAACGTTTTCTAGATAATTATAAGTTACACTTTTATTTAAAAAGTCAGAACCTGATCCTGCATAAAACCAAGTGACTTCGTTAAAGTCTGTGTTAACTGCAGTTGCTACCTGTCCTGTTGCAGTGTCATTTATATTATCAAAAATAAAATCTTGAACTGTACAATCTAGTTTTTTAATTGCACCATCAAACATGTAGAAAGCTGTTTGTGACATCCAGAAAGTAACACCATTTACATCAACTACAGAGTTAGGAGATACTGCTCCACAGTTCGCACCAATTTGGTTTAGACCAAATATAAAAGGTGGACCAATATTATTTAAAGAGTGTAATGCTGTATCTGTCCATACAAGAATAGAACCCCTAGATCTTTGAGCGGCTACTATCTTAGAACCATCTTGAATTCTAAATGATCCTGCTGTGTTTTCGGCTGTTGGTGCCCATGTTTGAAAATCTTCTTGAGAAGAAAAACGTAAAAACAAATCATCTTGAGATCCTGATGTTCCTATTGTTGTTTCTGTGCCCATTAAAAATATATGTCTGTCCGGTGATGATACTAATAACACTCTATTTGTGCCAGGAGCTTGTGATACTTTTGCAGCCCTGGTTCCCGGTCCAGCAGACAAGTCCCAACGATATAAAGCATCATCATTTCTGATTGCTAGTAAGTCTTCTCCAAACGTATCAAAAGACCAGTAACTTGCTTCAAGTTGAATAGAGCTGGTTGATCTTGGAGTATTCCAGGTACCCGCGTTCCACGATCCAGCGCCCCATCCAAAACCAAAAGAAGATTTATTTGTTCCTACAGGTATTTGATATTTCGCGTTCCCCGATCCACCTTGCGAGCTTGCTGTACCGCTAGCATTGCTTGTGTGTGTAACTGTATAACTGTTTCCACTTACTACTGATGTAACTTCAAACTCTCCATTCATGTCTAGTCCTTGTGCTGTAGAAAAAGAATCAAAGGTTACAAAGTCACCTTGTGCTGCTCCATGTGAATTGTGTGTAACAGTTACTGTCGGTGATCCACTTGTCATGGCAAATGGACCAGTCAACGCTGCCTCTAATCTAATTGGTGTGATGTCATAAAAAGCACCTTCAACATATACATATAATTTTCTGTCTGTTCCTAAAGCTAAGTGTCTAACACCTGTCAAAGAAACCCAAGCTGTGCTTGCTCTTACTGCTCCACATATCGTCTGACCGAGAACAACTTTGTTCCATCCACCAATTTTTTCAGGTAAGCCTGTACGAAAACGAACATTCTTAGAATCAATCCAACGACCCTTCGCACCATACGTAGTGGTCTGTTTGTCTATACCTGGGGCAAATTGTGCTTTTATTAAGGGCATTGTCTCTCCTATTGCGTAATGCTTATTGTAACATCATCGTTCATACTAAACAATTGATATAATTGAGATCCCGAAGGAATACCGCTCACAACATATTCAGTTATACTAAAAAAGCTACTTCTATTAGCAGAAAAAGTAGAATTATTAGTTCCCGAAGCTGTGTTAAAATCTACTAGTGATCCCATTGAATACTCAACAGTATTTGTGCCATTTGATAAAGTTATTTTACTAAACAAATCAGTAACCTCCCACCCTTCATCATCAAAAATAAGAGTCAGTTTATCAGATGATCCACCATTTACTGCGTCTTCCCAAACGCATGCAAGTAATCTTGTAAACCTTTGTACCCTTGAATGACCTCCAGCTTTACGACTTGCATTTGGCCAACTTTGAAAACCTATTAAAGGTGATTGATATAACTCTAATGTAAAGGAATTAGTCTCAAAAGCACCTGTACTTGCATTAACATTAGGAAGTCCATTTGGATAAGCAAAATTACCATTTGTACCATTGTAAAAAAATACGTTGCTACCCACTGAAGGAGTACCCGTGCTTCTTTCACCAAAAAGATATCCCCCAGTACTATAGTTATTTAGAAAAGCTATTTTACCACCAGCAGTTGTACCACTACCTGCACCTAAAGCGTTTCTTCCAGTATAGACAGAAGTAATGCTACCTTGAGTTCTAGTCAATCTTACGTAACTGTAAGGAGCACCAAAACCAATACCTGA
>CETQ01080818.1_pt1 | contig 22180 bp, 35 predicted proteins | sample 531261 | NCBI WGS metagenome assembly CETQ01 (sample SAMEA2622376, study PRJEB7988) | marine metagenome | biome: marine biome (ENVO:00000447); feature: surface water layer (ENVO:00002042); material: "saline water (ENVO:00002010), including plankton (ENVO:xxxxxxxx)" | depth 5 m
TTCCAGAGTATATGCATTAATGTCCCAATCGCGTTTAAATCGAAATCATCCGCATATCGGTCATACTTGTCTTTGCTCCACTCCTCATACGAAGGTCTATCCTCTGGTGGGGGTGTAGAATGTCCATATACTCCCATTTAGAAATCTCCTTCTGCCACTTGAAATACTGTTAATCCCTTAGAACGAAACATATCTACAACACGCTGACGGTCATCAAATGCCATAGTAGGATTGTAACCATCTAAACGCATACGCTGTAAGTATCCTGCTTTTAATTCATCATCGGGACGGTAATCTGTATTAGAACGCATGTATATGGCATCAAAGTCTATACCGCCATCTCGTATCTGTTTAACGGTGATATCATGCTCATCCTTAATACGCCCTGTAGATATAAGAATACGATGCCCCTGTGCCTGTAACGCATCCGCAATGGCAAAGATATCCTCTTTTCTAGTATCGAATTTTGTATGTTCTCGAAACGATTTAAAGTCCTTGGGGCGCTGTGTGACGAAATGCCTCCTATGTTCTATATCCATAAGAGTGCCATCTACATCAAAAATTATATCTGTCATAAAAACCTCTGGGCGGAAAATTTCTGTCGGCAAAAAAAATTAAAATCGTTTCATATATGGGGGGATGCCAGATGCCCTTGTAAGGGCGTCCACCCCGATCCCAAAGCATAGGCCCGCCTGACCCCTGCCCTCGCCGAGTGATGCTCCCCTAACCGTGGGGGAGCGCGTGTGTATTGAGGCACAACCCTGCTAGCAGATAGTCCTTACTCTGCCCTGCCCTACTGGGCTCTCCTTTTAAGTTTCTCTCCGCCTTTTGATGGGGCTGCGTCCCCCCTGCCATGGCCTCATCGGAGCGTGGTCAATGCCACCTTTCAAATCGGCCCCTGTGTTCATATCCGACCCCGATAGCACTCTTTCTGAACCTCAACACAGGTGAGATGGTGCGGTTTAACTGGGGTTTAATCTATCGTCATGCCATGGTCAATCTCCTCATCTCTCAGTATGTGTATATGATCCCATAAATGAGACCAGATGTCAAGGATTATTTTATCTTTTATTTCCCTTATATATCAATCACTTAGCAGCAGCCATATCTCTTCTTAAAGGCGACACCTTATTATACACATGGAAATAGCAGTTGTCAAGCGTTTTCTTCAAAAAAGACGAATTATTTTCACAGCCACTGCCACCACAGATGGCGGAAAGTGCTTGACATTAGTGCTGTGCTGTGGTATGATCTCTGTTTACCGCGTCTGGGAGCGGCAGCGGCGTCTGATTTTTCGGAAGGGCGGCGGCGCTCACTCCTGCTCACTCGCGGATTTAGATTACCACTATTTCCCACTTTTTTCCCTCCACAGTTCAAGTACAGAACTCTCTGTGTGTCGTTTACCCGCTCTCCTAATTGTCTTATTACTAATGCGTTTAAGTCTGGTATGCTCATTGCGACTCATACTCTCCACACGATTTACCTTTGTCCCATGTTTCTTCATACGCTGCTTCCTCAGTACAATAAGTGAATATACAGTCTGGCAGAGGCATTCCCATACCTATCCAGATACCTATTAATAAAATTAAAACATTATTCATGACTCTCCTCACAGTTTGATTGCTAAAACGATTAATATTCCTACCAAGAGTATATCAGCGACTAGCATAAGCAACCCTAATATAGTGTGATACCATATCCATCTTGTCTTATATGCGTTCTCTACACTCAAATCAGCGGGGTCAGCGACTACTTCCTGTATTCGTTCCTCTTTACTGCCCCATAATGTTTGTTTAAATTTCTTCCACTCCATATCGCTCCTCAAGTTCTTTCATTATTCTTTTTCGCCATTTTATCTGTGTTTTTGTGCTGGGATGTTTATTTAAATCCTCACTCTTTACTTTACACTCAAAATGAGCAAACTCCTGTAATCCACCTTTCTGTATTAATTCGTTCTCATAGAAATGCCATGTACCCCAATCGATTAGCTCAAACCAATGTTTTGTATTGGGATATAATCTATCAATCCTTTTGTTATGCATATCGGATTTCATTTCCTGTTCATTCAGTAATCCTTTATCGCGTAATCTGTTGCTAAATGCTGTTCTCAGTCGCGTATATAACCATCCTGTCGTGCTAACTATATCCTTTTTCCAAAAACTCTGCTCACTCTCGAAATCTCTACTCCCCAAATCATGAAAGACATTCTGCCAGCACATGTTTAACAGCGGGATTTTCTTCGCCTCACATAACGCTTGTACAGTAATCATGGCCCTCAGAGTGCTTACATATGCCTCTTCGGGATTGTATATGTCAGTAAAATAGTTTTTCAATCTAGCGTCCAGCGGCGTTACTTCGTAATTCCAGATGCCATATCCGCCCCCTACTATAAGCCAGTTGGATGTGGAATGTTTCTCGTGTTGTTTATCTGTTAGAATATAGTTGCTGAATCCTATTTTGTCTTTGAATTTTTGCCATATCTCTGTATAGTCTGGGTCATCATATGTGAATAGGAATTCTTTTCTATATGGCGATGACCACATAACGGCGACAGCGGTGTTCTCACTCGTTACTTCTGGTTTACTTAATTCGTAGCATATCCTGTCACAGATAATCTGATTCCCGCTTGCCATCTCAGCGGTGTTAATCACATTATCGTATTTCTCTTCTAATTGTTCAGCCCATGCTAGAGTTTCTCGCGTCTTATGTGCCGTGAAAGAGCAACCGCCTGTAATTAGATTTCTGGATAGACTACCTTTTGCCGCCATGATATTCTGTAGCGTGTCCCTTATCAAGTAAATATTCGTTCAATGATTTATCTGCGAATTGCGTTACGCTCCAAATCTCCCCTAGAATCCTTCCGAATTTGCCCTTGGCATCATACTTCTTACACACCAATTTAGCATACTCTCCTTCTTTACAGAAGTTTTTACAGAAGTCTTTTGCCGCCAGTCCTAGTTTCTTCTCTTCTAAGTCTCGCGTTCTGCTTTCTGGGGCGTTGATGCCTGCCAGTCTTACGCGCTGGTCATTTAACCATACACCAAAGCCTAAATCTATATCGACATCTACTGTATCGCCATCCACCCAGCGTTGTATTACTACATTATATTCGTACATGTTGTTTTCTCCAATCAAAAATTAAACCGTCACCGTTATCGTGCATGATTTTGTAGACAGTTTTTCCGTTTTCTTTTCCCGCTTTCCATAGTTTAGGTTTCGGGCCATCCTCAGTCGCGTACACCATATGAGCGTTATATAACTCGGTATGCATTGGTGATATCATACTGTAATTTATCAATTCGTCCTCAATCGCCTCATTCTTAGAGCGTATTTTTATCGGCACATCGTCCATTTGTTCCATCTCATAATCCATCTCCCAATTCCAATTGAATTTCTGGAGCATAGATTCGTATTGAATTAAACTAGGATTTTTCTTCCTCGCCATTATCCATCTCCGCTATCCATCTATGTACGCGGTTCATGTTTTTGCCCAGCGTGATATCTGTCCAATCTGAACCTTGACTATGATTGAGAAATTCCCTCATGATAATCATAGTGGCATGGGCGGATGCGTTTGTTCCTTTTTTAAATCCCATTTGGTATGCTAGATAAAAACCGATGCCCAATATGGCAGCGGCCAATTCAAGACCAATCATGTTAACTCCTCTTTTTAAATTCTTCTATTAGAAAATCCTTGCACTTTGCCACATATTCTTCAAAAGTGAGCAGAGGTTCGTTATATGCTTCCCTCTCTGAACAATTCTGGTGAAACAACTCATGGCAAAATGAGTCAAATTCAAGACCTAAATCGTGGTCAACTTCCTGTAGTAAGCGTGTCATATATTTGCTCCCAATTTTTGACAACCGTAGCATCCCCTTCATAGTTTAGGTTATGCCCGTGTTCGATTAGAAATCCTTGGAATCCTACTTTCATGCCAACTTCAACATTGACATACTTGTCCTCTATCCAAGGAGCGCCGTAGTATTTATGACTCAATTCTTCAAGTATATCATCTTTGTCAGCACCACAATCCAAATAGTGATACTCCAGAAATGTATCTTCTCCAAATAACTTTTTAAGGTTTTGAGTTCTCAACTCTTGTGCGTATGGGTCACTATGTAAACTAGTGACAGCGACAAACTTATATCCGTGTTTCTCTGCCAACAATTTCATATAGTGTTGTGCATCCCTCAGAGGGGGCAGAAATCCGATAGCGGCAGAACTGTTGAACTGATTAGTCAATCTCTGACCTTCTGCCTGCGTTACGCCAAATCTCTGGGAAACTTTATACTTGAGTTTCCAATCTTCGCCTACTGGGTTCATCCCATTATGCGCCATCCATGTGAAAAATGCAGTCTCCCAATCTAGGCAGACTCCATCACAATCCGTCAAAATTACTTTTTTATGTTTAACCATTACCACCCACTCGTAGCATGTACATACGCATCTGGGCATCCGTACTCGCCACAAAAACATTGGCCACCAGCGTGGTCAATCTCATCATCAAATTGTTCACAATATCCATCGATATGTGCTTGTTGTCCAGCATCTAACTGGTCATAGGTAGTGCCTTTGGGGGCACCCATTTTCTCAATCAACTGATTCATAGTTACTGTCAATGCGATTTCTTGTTCTGCCATATTAAACTCCCGCCAATTTGATTGCATATTGGTACATAGTCATCGCACCATCATCGGTTTCAAATCCATCCTCACTAGCAAAGTCCATTGAAGAAGAACCCATCACCCTGTCAGCAAGACCGTGTTTTGCGATAATCAAAGCACACTCTTCAAGGTTTTTGCCGTGAATGTTGTTCTCATAAGTGTCATTCTCAAGAACGAACACAAGACCACCATCTTTTGCACCTACGAAATTGATTTTATTTGTCATATTATTTCCTCTCATGATTTATCTTACATAATGATCATGACAGAATTGGGGGCAAAAGTCAAGCGTTTGGGCGAAAAATCCGCCTCTGTAAGTCATTGATTTAACTGGAAAAAGCAAAAAAAATGAAAATAATTTTCACTCATTTGGTCTGTATTTGTCGTAATATCGTCCCCATTGCCATTCTTCGGGTATTTCACCGTCAGCTCGTATCAAATGGGACTTGCCAGATGGTTCTACACACCACCTCATTTTGGGGCGTGCGTATGCCTTCTGTCGTATTAGTTCTATGGTATGTGCTTTGTGTTGTCTCCCATACATGGGATTGAATTCACCCCTTCGCGTACCTGTCATAGTCTGCGATATCTTCGCTCTGTGCGCCTCTGACAATCCTGTAGAATTGGGGTTACTTTGACCTAGTTTAGCTTGTTTTATGCGTTCTCGACCCTCTGGCGTGTGCCAAGCGGTACGGTCTCTGCATCTATCAACTATCGGTAGGTCTGTTGGGTTTTGTGTGATAACATACTCTCTGACCTTTTCAACGGTAGAGAATTTGATTATCATCTCGCGTGGTTTTGGGACTTCCTGTAGACTATTTTCATCTACAATCCAAAATTCATTCTTCCAACCACCGCATTTAAACAAAAAGAATCTACTAGGTCGTGCCATCTTCCCTTAAAAAACTCAGCTGATTCTCTTCTGATACTTCAAGGTCATCAAGTGCTTCTAGTTTATCCTTGAATTCAGCAATTTTGCCAAGTTCATCCTCAATCGTTTGCATTATATCTGGATGTTCTGCAACTCCCACGCCTTTTTGCATCAGAACTTGTACATTTATTTTATGCTTGTTTATCTGACTATCAAAATAGATTTTTAAAGTGTGGATTAGTTGATTGGTTAAGTCCGCCATTATCCTTCCTTTTTCTTTCTGGTTGCCCTCTTTTTCTTGGGTTTATTGTATTCAGTAATGCCCAGAGGTTCCATTAGTTTTTCTAACTTCGGGTACAGTCCAAGTAAAGTACCATCCTTCACGGCAGTTAATATCTTTGCCTCTGCTGGATGTACACCCTCAAGAATCTGTAACCAATTCATTTCTTGTTTCCAAGTTGGCAGATTCTTCATGTTGGATTGTGGTTCTGTAAACTGTTTGATTCTACGCCACTCCATTTGGATAGATGTTGCACCTAATCCATCTGGCGTATCCTCTTCTAGTTTAGTAGTTTCGGGCATTCCTTCTGGTAATCCCCATTCTGGTTTCTCCGCACCTACACCAATTCGCACTATAGGAACTAGCGTTTGGTTGGTTTGACCCCATTCTTTTAAGCGATTTACTTGGTCGCCTACGGTTTCTCCTTCAAATACATAGTCGAAACCTTCATTCATTTGTCTAAATTTTCTCATGTTTTACCTCATTAAAATTCATCAATCACCTCAATAAGTCTGTCAAGACTAAAGTTCGTAAAGTATTTATACATGTCTTCAGCCGACTTATTTAACTGTGCTGTATACTGGAATACTATTTGTTCCTTAATATCCTCTGGTGTTTGTGATAAATCCACCATAGTTTTATTTCGGATATAGGCAGCAGCCATTTCACCTGTCACCCATTCTTGTGGTTGTTGCGTTTTCCATTCAGCAATGAGTGTTTTACGAATAGGTCTCTGTCGTTTACCTACAACAAACGAATCATCCTCACTCAATATATTTGGTACACCATCGCCTTTATCACCGCGTATGATATGTTCTTTCAATATCGCTTCAGCGGATTCTTTAATCTTGATAAACTTTTTCTTCAATGGCGAAAACTGGGCGACATTATCCCACTTCTGCAACTGTTGAAAATCGTGGTCACCAGATACAATAAGAAATGGTTTAGGTGATTCAAATAATCCCTCCTGTACCAAATCATTTTCTTGACTCCACTCTGCCAATGTACCAATAACATCATCTGCCTCCGCACCATCGACATCTATAACTGGATACGGCATATGTTGTTGTAACTCGTGCTTGATTAGTGAAAGTCCCTCAAAGATAGAAGTCCAATCGTACCCACTATCCTCGCGTGTTTTCTTTCTACTTGCCTTGTATTGGGGAAATACTTGTCTCCTCCAATATCTCCTGTTATCACAAGCAATTACTAGGTCACCATACTCCTCACCATACTTTGTTTTATAACTCCGCAAAGTATTGAGTATCATATGGCGAACCAAATCTATATTAATATCACCATCTTTAGAACCATTGAGTTCTACCATAAGATTGCCGATACTAATTTGGTTATAATCAATCAATATCATCGTCTTGCTCTCCCCATACAAATCCAAGGTCTTTGTAAAATACCCCTTTCTGGCGTTTAATATTGCCTTCTTTATCGTATGCTGGAACAACACATTCCCAGACTACCTTCCTATTCTGGTCTTCGCCTGCGAAATTAGATAACCATACTCCATGCTTCAGATAAGTTTCCATTTGTCTAATGTAACCCTTTACTGATTCAAGTTTAGCAATAGCACCCTTCTGATTTGCCCTTATCTCTTGATTAAGAGATGGTATCATATCTTTGTTGTATTTAATCCAACCCTTAACCTTGTTATATGATAACCAATCGTCATCGGGTTTCGCTAATACATCTGGATGTATATGCTTCAATTTGGGCGGGTTCTTTTTCAACCTCGCCTCACGCGCTTTCGCTAGTCTTTCAATAGCGGCAGCTTTCTGTTCCTCAGTCATAGGTTTTCTACGCCTACGCTTCGGTTTGTCTGGACGAAAATCGTCCTTAGTTATTCTTTTTGCCATTACTGGACTCCTTTATGTTATATAGTATATATGATAACACAAGTCTAGTCCAAGTGTCAAGCGTTTTTTATGCTGAAACGGCGATATTTCCTATTTGGTCAACCAATAAAGTTCTCCATTGCTGTTTTTCTGTGTCGAAAACAGTCAAATGAGAGTCTTTTACTGGCGATGGGTTCTTTACCTCTGGAATTAGACTTGGAATCAATGTAGCGTGTACATCTCTTGCCGTGCCGTCCTTCTTGGTGTAGGAAATGATTGCTTTCCCATCTACTAGCATTTCAACTAGTTGTTCTCTATTCAATTTACTCATAATATTCTCCTATTAATGATTTCACTATACATCCGCTCTGCGAATAATGTATGACATTGTTCATTGGGATGACCGCCAGGCATTTCACCAATGTACATGTCGTTACTTCCATGTGGTGTGTTTCTAGTCACCTTTGAAAAGTAATTCCTGTATGGGTGATTATCAAATTCTTTCAAACTTATCACCGCATTATATAATTTGTTAAACTTTTTACTCATATGAGATTTCTTCACATATTTAAACCATGTAACATAATGTTCGCTTATCTCCTTGTCAAATACACCTGTAGTTTCTGGTAACTCCCATTTGTTTTGCATCAACTTCAGCAACATCACATCCTCAGGCAACTCTGTTATTCTTTCTAACTCTTCTTTTATTAATGAACAAATTGTCATACCTTCCAACATATCAACAATCAAATGCGGTATGTTGTAATATACAAACATGTTGTGCAAATATAAAATGTGTCTCAAATAGTCAAAGTAGTTTTGTATCTGGGTGTTGATTAAAAAGAATCCTGTAATCTCTTCTGACATATTCTTATAATGACTTTCGTGTATGTCTCCACCCATAAAACTCATTAATTGTTTTTGTTCACCCCAATTCCAATGGCTGTATTCTTCATGTCCGCCACCCATATCTACGCCTGGCCCATATATACCACCACCAGCCCAATCTTCAAAGGTGGGTGTTACCTTTGATGGATTCCATTTCTTTATAAAGTCTAGACTTATGGGTATCTGGAATCTGCTGGGTTCAGTCATCTGTATGACCGCGAGAGCTACAGTATTCTCTAGTAAATAGTCTTGTGTTGTTCTCCATGTACGCCAATTAGAACCACCACCCCTAGCAAGGTTCTTTGGTTCCATGTTTAACTTATCAGCAAGTTTAGTAGACCACCTTTCTCGGTTTCTATAAACAGTATCGACATGCTGATATTCCATGCCTTTTTCGCCAGTACTTTTGTGCCAGAATGTTCTGGTTTCTTCTCCTAACTCAGCGCCAAGAGTAATCGAACATCCATTCGTAAAAAGTTTTGGCATGTAATCTACCTCATAAAATCCTGTCAAATGTGAGTCTGACTGTTCTTCCACCAGCAGCATAACTTGGTATCACCTCAAAATGGTTATCAAAGATATCATCGATATCTAACATTATATAGAGATTAGGTGTAGCGTATATACCAAACTTAAAGCTGACAGTATTAATATCATCAATTCGTCTTGTGTCAAAATCTAATCCCTTATCAAATTCTCCTAGATACTCCACAGCGGCATCCCATTGTAAACTACCAATATGTCCAGATGTCCAGTAACTTATCTTAGTTTTATATCTAGGTATTCTAATCTTATCTGTTTCTGTGTACTCAGTATACACGAAAAGAGACCCATTGTCAAGCAAAATTTGGTCTTGATAGCGGATTCCATGCGTGGAATATTCACCAGAATTCACATATTGGTATCTATTATAGTCAAAGTCGATACCTTCATCAAATTCGTAGTAGTAAATGGACACATCCTTGTATCCAAATTCTGTGCCAATACCCTCTTCTGGTTGTAATGATGGATTAGATGTTACCCACCCATCACCAAACTGTTCATATAGATTAGGCAGTCTGTAACTATTCCCGATTGAAAATCTCGCGTCTTGCCACTCCATACCAACCCTCACAATGTGTTGTTCAGCTGAGGCAGCAGTACCCTCAAGAAATTTATATCCAATCCCAATGAAATCGTTTTCCCAGTTCCAGTAAGCTGAATATGAGTCTCTATCTACTTTGTCATAATGCTCAGTCTGTGCTGTTACTCCTAGCACATGACCATGATTTTCATATACTGTGAAATCTAGATAACTTCTATCTGACTCCATAATATATCCAGTATTATGTTCCGCCTCGTTTGTGGTATGTCCCAAGACTAGATATTTGGTTCTGATTGATATAGTATCTTTCTTACCCTTAACATCACACATCCAATCTTCCCATTCACTAGGTGGCATCATCCACCAGCATTGGTCGTAATCAGAATCATAATTGATACTTTCCAGATTTACCTTAACATTTTGATTCGCGTAGGCAAACTTTACTGTGGTGTTTTCATACCAATCCGACTCATTATTATATGTCATAGCAGAACCAGTAGTACCATTATAGTGGGCAACTTGTACGCCTACCTCATGTACATTCGGATACCACTCATAACTGGCAACTAATGATGATTCGTTCTCACCAAATCTACCTACTAGATTTCTTTCAAAGTTATCCTCAATAAGAACAACTCCTGCCATAGAACCACTACCAAATTGGACGCTGTTAGGCCCAGATATTAGTTTTATGTTTTGAAATGCTAGTAAATCGTTACCAAAATCGTACCACCCAGAACTGGGGTCATTGACAGGCATACCGTTTTTATATACTGCGGTATGCTTTGAATCAGTACCATTTAATTGTATACCATGAAATCCACCCATGCCACCAGCGACATATCTTTTAGTGTAATCAATACTCTCTAAAAGATTATTGTCATATGTTGGGTCAGCGTATCCAATATATACTTTGGAACCAATTACGATAGTCTCTTCTATTTCTTCTGCATAGGCGCCGAGACTAAGCATCGCCAATGCAATCATTACTATATTTTTCACATTACTCCGTGTTGCGTTTTTTATCAATTAACCATTCCAATTTCTTTTTATCGGTATCGGAAAGGTTCTCCATTCCAGAACTAGTACCATACTTGTCCTTCACCCAATCATCCATCTCTGGTAAATCATCGGTAGGCATACCATCTGGTTCTGCTTCTGGTATAATTTGCTCTTCAACTACTGTTTCATCAACTGACATTGGTGTTATGAGTTCTCCTTGTCTTTCCTTCCAACTAAGGTTGGCAGCAAGTACTAACACAATAGCCAATGGGTCAAATACAAACACTAGTAATAAAATAAGAAGTGTGACGGCATTATCTACCGCACCAGCACCGCTGTTACCATAGAGCAACTGGGCAACATATTTAATCGGGCCAACTTCTTTTTCTATGTCCCTTACAATAGATTGTTTATCGAACAACTCTATGTTGTACTCATCAATCTTTACATATGCACTATCAATTCTTTCTTGTATAGTGTCAATTTGTTCATCTCTGGATGCTTGGTCATCAGCACCCTGTTCTCGTAATCTGTTTATCTCTCTGTTCGCACCATCAATGGTATCCTGTACAGAGGCCCTGTACTCACCTATTTGGTTACGATACCCAGCAATCTGGGTCTCCGCGTATCCTCTCAGTTCACCCATCTCCAGAGCAATCCTGTCTCTCTCTGGTTTTTGTTCCTCGCGTACTTGTCTACCTTTCGCTACATTATCAACTACTATATCTCTTTGAAATGCGCCTGCATCTTGTGTGGTTGTCCCTTGGTCTGTGTATGACTTTACTATAGCATCAAGGGCATCTAACTCAGATTGTTTCTTACTTAAATCTGATTCTAATCCTTCTCGTATCTTTTCAATCTGGTTCTCTGCATATTCTACATCATCTTGTATTCTGTCCCATGCTGTATCTCGTATCTCTTCCTGTTGTTTGATACTCTCTGACACATCCAGACTACCACCAGATTCTATTCTGGCTATCTGTTCCTCTGCTGTGGTGATTCTTAGGTTCTCTCGTTGTATAAGGTCTTCTATTCTTTCTACCTGTGCTACCGCGTCACCTGTAGATGCGGATTGGTCTAGGTGTGCCTTAGATAGGAATCCAAATATACCTATAGATGTAATAACTGACAATATAATTACGGCAGATACCATGTAACTTCGCATCAGTAAAGAGGTCTTCTTCCAATACTGATATACCCAAGAGGCAGTTACTAGTTTAGCAATCTCCAACACTACGCCCATGGCAAGTATGGACTGCGGTAGTCCACTAAAAATTGCCATCAATCCAACAATCGAGAAGTAAGCGGCGACTGCCGATACTGCGAGTGCTGAAAATAATAATCCTATTAAGTGTCCCATTTGGGCCTCCATTCTACGGGCTCAAACTCTGTCAAATAACTCATTCGTAATCTTATGTGTATCATGTCATTTAAACAATTCGGGTCTTTGCGTTGTTGCCATTGTAACAGAAATTCCTGTATTTTGGCAGGAGCCCTTTGGTCAAATTCCGCAATAGTCTCTTTCCTCAGTTCACCTTCGTACTCTTTGACTATCTTAGAACTACCATAATATTTTTCATACAACTTCTCAGGCTTGCATGAGTAACCTATATAATATCTTCCATCTGGAAAGTATGTGCAATAAACTCTATGAGTCTTCGGTACTTTCTTTCGGGATGATTTTCGTTTTCTTTTCGTTCCATTCATAACCATCTGGTAATTCCTCACTTGTGGAATTACTATTTATGGTCTTTTCATCACCCCATAATCTCTCCCATGCTTCTTCTTTGGGTACAGTTTTGATTGTTGGTTTCTTTCTATTAAAATTTATTCGTTTAGTTTTCTTTGCCATGTTAAGCACTAGGTAGGAATATCCATACCTCTCCTGTCAACCACCATATTATGAATATAAATGGCGATGTTATTATTATAATTCCAATAACCTCAACTAACAATCGTTTCCAGAAAGGCAAAGTATCTTGCCATTCCCTGTAAGGTTCCATTTTCTCATACAACCACGCACTAAATCTTCCCACGATATCTCCTTTCTACTCCCTTGTAGATAAACATTCTCCACCAAGGCATTCTCCTTGGCATCTTTTTCATTGTGTATTCCCACAACTGACCATCTGCATCTTGATAAACACAATGGTATCCTCTCCACCGCCTACTGGCAACTGGAATAATCTTACCTTTAAATCCTTCTAATATGTACCTCTTGAATGAGTAATACCAACAATTAGAATATGGTATAAATGGTAGAATAGGCAACATGACTACTCCCAAAAATATTAACCATATAGTAACTAGTTTCTTCAGAGTCTTGCCATCCGCCATAGATTAAACTTCCATCTATAGTCATCACCATCCTTGATGTAACTATCGCCTTGTTTCGTGTAAAAATATTGTTCTGTAGTGGGTACTGCCCCTCGTTTGGGGTCTAAGTTATCCAAGTTTGCCATCAATCGTCTTGAAAAAGGAATCTCCTGTGAGAATATAACCTCTCCTTGAGTCATGAGTGGCGTAAATATCATCATCAATTGTATCTTTTGTAAGTCTGACCATGATGTTGTGCATATATACAACTCCCCACCCTCATTCAAATATTCTGGTGAGTGTTTGGTTGCCTCACAAATCAAATCGGAACCTGTAGTATCTGCTGTAGGCACTCCTTCTGGGAACCAACCTGTCATCTCTGCGACTCTTCTGTCTACTCCAGACACATCACAACAAATGATATCATATTTATCTGTAATATTTTCAAAGATGTCACTCTGGAATACCTCTATATCTACCTCGTTCTTTTCCGCGTTTATCTTTGTATATTCTATATGTTTGTCGTACACATCGGTAGCAGTTACAGACTTGGCACCATTCTTTGCAAAGTATATCGATAATGGGCCAACACCACATCCAAGGTCTAAAACCTTTTTACCTTCTACTGGTATCCTTGGTGCTGTTAGTTCGCTTATAGTAGTGGGTCTGAATACCGTTTCATCGCACTCCAATTCGTAACCGTGAAAATCAACTATCATTGTTTATCCTTATTGATATCATTTTTGAATCTGGGTATGAAGTTATCTCCCACCCTGTTTTATCTATAAACTCATCTACTGCCTTTTTGAGTCCTTCCCATTGTGTATGATTGTAATCATCAATTACCAATACTTTTCCCTCAACAGCAATCTCACTCCAGTATTGAAGAATATCTCTCGTTTCCTCATAACTATGTGAACCATCATAAAATACTATATCGGGACTGACTACTGGATAATCGTAACCAAGTTCCCATTTATCATCGATAAAGGTTATATCCCTATTCAAGATATTTGTGTGTATCTCATCGAACTGTTCTTCTGCTGTACTTCTATTTGCATCACGCATTGCCTTGAAATTGTCATCTAGTCCCAACATCTCTATTATTTCATCTGAAGGCCCTATCCAACCCTCACACACATCCATTGTGGTGATGTGATGGGGTACAGTTTTCAATGCGTCATCAAAAGCAATGGCACTTTTGCCATATAGGGTTCCTATTTCAAATACTTCGACATAATCCCTATTTAGAAACTCTGAACAAACCTTCTCTATGGCATTATAGTCACCGTCCATCATCCATCCGCGTATATCATTATGTTGTGCCATATAACTTCCCTTCCTTATTAAATATCTGTTGCATTATTGGTTGTTTACTTTCTGACACACCACAATTTGACCAACATGCCAGACATGATTTCTTTTTCCAACTATTGTAAATCCAATTGAATGGGTCATCATCCAATATATCTTTTAATGTTCTTGACTTGAGAGATATATTTTTATCCTTGAATATGTCGATAAGTTGAGCTTTATAGTACTGTTGATTCTCTCGTTGATGTTTAGATATGTGTCCAAAATGGCAACATGGATATACAGTACCCCACGATGTTATCTTTAATTCTGTCAAGTCATCTCTTTGGGAAAAACATTTTATTTCCCCCTGTTCATTAGAATAATATGACTCCATATCATCTCTAATTTCTTCATAATCTAAGTCTTCTGCCTTCTTACCGTGTAAATCTGGATATCCTTTTGATATCTGGTCTTCACTAGTAGGATATATTGTATAGAGGTATTCACCTTTCTTATCTTTTACTCTTATATTATCTTTCTCAAATCCTTTTGGCATTTTAAAATGCACCTCAGAAAACCCCATGTGTTTTCCTAAATCTCTTATCTCATCTATCTGGTGTTGGTTATGTTGGAATACCAAACACTCCCATGTCGCCTTACCACCAGCATCCAGAAACGCGAGAACATTTTCCATTAGTTTGTTCCACCTAACATTTCTCCTGTATATGTGGTTCGTATCCTCAAGTCCATCTATTGAGAATATCATATTGTTGTGTTCCTTTCTAGAAAACAACTGACCAAGTAACCCCCAAAACTCTGGTGTTCTCATACCACCGTTAGTGTTCATCGATAGTTGAGCATTGGGGTTGTGTTCATATATGTGTCTTATAATGTCTGGTAAATCTGGATTAGTACCAGCGTCACCATAATCCCCTGTAAATGCCCATAGTTTTATTCTGGACATAAAATCTGGTGGAAACCACTCTTTAAACTGGTCAATAGTTATATACTGTGGTTCTAGTTGTCTGTTAACTACTTTAGAAAAATCTTCGTATCTAGGACACCAAGGACAAGCTGCATTACATAGACTAGATAGTTCTATGGTCATAGAGTTAACATCATAGTAGTTCCACATCTACATCTTCCTAACATGTACTCCAGATTTCTGTAAGAATTTTATTCCATCTTGTGTTCTATATTCTTTTTCGTAGTAAACTGATATGATACCAGATTGATATATCAACTTGGAACATTCTAGACATGGTGCGTGTGTGGTATATAATGTAGCACCCTCAGAACTCTCTGAAGACTTTGCCACTTTAGCAATTGCGTTTGTCTCTGCGTGTAGTACTTCTGGTTTAGTCTTTAACTCTATAACATTCCCTGTCAATGCACCTCGTTTGCTCGGGTATTCACACTCATTACTCCATCCAGACGGTGTGCCATTATATCCTATAGAAATTATTCTACCTTCTTTTACTAAAATTGTACCAACTTTTAATCGTTTTGCTGGTGACAATCTTGCATATACATTTGCTGTTCGCATATGCGCTTTATCAAATTTATCCATTACCAATCCTCAACAATCTCTTCTTTATCCCAATCCTCTTGTTCTAGTTCTTCTTCAAGTTCTAAGTCACCACCACAAAATGTACAATATGAAATACGGTAATGCGAGTCAGACATATCATACTTAATTCTGTAAACAGCGTCACAATTGATGCACTCTATATATTTCGATGGTCTGGACATTATGCTACTGCTGTCCCCCAAACATCATCCCACTTTCCTTGAAGCGCCCCCCTCGCATAATCGGTTGCTCTATTTTCAAAAAAGTTTGTATGTGTAGGTGCATTAATCATTTCTTCTACCCACAACAAAGGATTTCTTTTTACCTTGAATATACCTTTCATACCTAAACTAATCAATCTCCTGTCTGCGATATATCGAATGTATGTTTTAACATCCTCTGGTTCTAAATCCTCCATTGGGCCCATAGCAAATGCAAGGTCAATAAATTTTTCTTCTAGTTCTACCATGTTCTCAGCAATAGTGTATATTTCTCTTTTGAGAGAATCTTTCCATAGTGTTCTGTTTTCTTCTATGTATGTCCTAAACAACTTAATCATAGACTCAGCGTGCATAGTCTCATCTACAATAGACCATGTAATAATCTGACCCATCCCTTTCATCTTACCATGACGCGGAAAGTTCAACAACATAATGAAAGAACTAAACAACTGCATACCCTCAGTAAATGCACTAAAGGCGGCAATATTAGTGGCAACACTCTCTGCGGTTCCATTTGCTTTTGATAAATCCATAAAGTATTCGTGTTTGTCTGCCATTGCCTCATACTCCAAGAACTCACTATATGTACTCTCGGGCATCCCAAGAGTTTCAATAAGGTGTGAGTAGGCGGCAACATGTAGTGCTTCTCTAGCGGCGAAACCAGATAACATCATTCGTATTTCTGGTTGCGGAAAATATGGCAGATAGTTAGTCACATATCCATCTGCCACATCTATGTCACCCTGTGTGAAGAATCGAAATATATTAGTAAGAAATGCTTTCTCTTCTTGTGATAATCGTTCCTTCCAATCTTTTACATCTTCTGCCATCGGTACTTCAGTATGCAACCAATGAGATTGCTCGTGTTTCAACCACGCCTCGTATGCCCAAGGATAGTTAAATGGTTTAAAATATTCTCTTTTACTTGTTAAATCTTGTTTAGGGGTCATTAGTTCTCTCCAATATCTACCTGTCCTGTTTCTTTAAATGCCCATTCTCTTTCTTTACACCACCAGCAGTTATTACATCTGCCCCTGTCCAATTCGGTACAACTATGCGTAATGGGCGCAATCTCATTCGCTATACCTAAATCAAATCCTAATTGTATAATTTTGTCTTTTGTCAAGTCAGCGAATGGCTGACTTAAATGAGTATGTTCCTCTGTCTTAACAAATCTGTCATTGGGTAGAGGATACCCTTCAGGCATGAGAGACCTTTGATTCGGTGGATACATGTTTACCGCACTAAACAAGTGTTCCGCCAATCCCTCATTCCATATCTCATAACCACCACTTAAAACATAATCAGAGGGATTATCGGATGATATATCACCTACGATGGTTGTTCTCATTAGAGCGTGTCCTAGACGCTCAGAAGACCATTCTAAGACCAGATTAGCGTAATACTCAGCACCATCTAGTTTTGGAACAGTAAAGGGTTCACATTCTTGATTGCGTTCAATACATACGGATTTCACTAGATACCATAGAACGGCACTATCCCATCCACCACTAACTAAAACCGCAATCTTTTTATTTAGTGGTATCTCTTTTTCTACATCATCCTTCACATGCAACACAGTTTTCACCATCAATCATACTCTGAAAATCAATTTCTTTTATCGCTTCTCTTTCGATGCGCTTGGATACCTTGTCTGCCTTTCCTAACTTCTCTGACCTACAATAGTACAAAGTTTTCATACCTTGTTTCCACGCGAGATAGTGTATTGCATGTAAATATTTTATGTTGACATCTGGTCTAAAAAATAAATTAACAGATTGTCCTTGGTCTATCCATTCTTGTCTTGTGGATGCATGTTCGACTACCCATCTCTGGTCAATCTCCATAGCAGTCTTATAAATTTCTTTCTCTTTCTCATCCAGACATGATACATGTTGTACTGACCCATCATTGGCAATTATCGATGACCAAATTTTGTCATAATCCAACCTTTTATTCTTCTCGCATTTATCTTTAATGATAACATCCAGATGCTTATTCTTATTGAGATAAGCTCCAGATAGTGTGTCTTGCCTGTAAGCGTTAGCGCGATACGGTTCAATACTCGGCGAAGTGTTTCCCATAATAATACTACTGGAAGCATTAGGAGCAACAGCCATAACATGACTAAATCTTCTTCCTGTGCCTCTCGCATCAATAGCTTCGCCTCTCTCCTTACCAAGTTCCAAGTTTGCTTCATCTAATTTCCCCCTTATCAATTTAAACATTCTTATATTAGTGGATTTTGCCATGAATCCTTCAAATGGTATATTGTTTTTCTGAAGATATGCGTGAAATCCTAATGCACCAATACCAATACTTCTCTCCTGTTTCGCTGAAAAGACTGCCCTTGATACTGTATCTGGTGCGTTGTCAATAAAATACTGTAATACATTATCTAACATCTCTGCCACATCTTTCAAGAATGTGGTACTCTTTGACCAAGCGTCATAGTGTTCTAGGTTCACAGATGATAAACAACAAACAGCAGTTCTACTTTCGTTTGTTGGTAGTATAATTTCTGAACAAAGATTAGACTGATTAATTTTCAATCCTTTTTCTTTTAACCACTCTGGTAAATGTCTATTACTGGTATCGACAAAATGTAAATATGGTTCTCCTGTCTCCATACGCATTTCAAGTATCTTCTGCCATAATGCTTTTGCTGATACTGTGTCGCGTACTGCTCCTGTGTGTGGGTCTGTTAGATTCCACCTATCGTCTGCATCTGGGTCTGACATGCACTTTTCAATAAGTTGCATGAACCTATCACTAATGTTAATACCATGATGCAAATTTAAACATCTGAGGTTTTGGTCTCCTGTCGGTTTACGCATTTCGAGAAACATTGTGATATCGGGGTGGCTAATGTCAAGATAGGCAGCATATGACCCTCTCCTTGTTTTTCCCTGTCTATAGGCGAGTGAACTTGAGTCATAGGTTTTGAGGTGTGGCAAGACACCAGTAGACTTATCATCGCTAGCTCGGATGCCAAAGCCAATACCAACACCCCCACCAAGCATACTAAGCCAATTTGTTTCCGATAAATTTTCAACTAATCCCTCCGCTGTATCGTTAATGTAATTTAAAAAACATGATATAGGCAATCCTTTATTCGACCTACCAAAAGATAATATTGGTGTAGAATAAGATAACCAATGTTTACTCGCGTAATCGTATAATCGCTGGGCATGTTCATCATTAGATGCAAATGCTTGACTTACAAAAGCAAACCTTTCTTGAGGACTTTCTTCGTCCTCTCTCATGTAACTTTCTTTTAATCTCTGTAAACCTAGTTTATCAAATAACTGGTCTCTTTCTAAATCTATTTTTATTCCTGTCATTCTAGTTCCTTTTTCCATCTCTCTACCATAGCCTCATGAAAGTAGAGGCCTGGGTGCATTAAGTCTCTTGCTAATGCGTATTTTGTATCTTTGTTTTCTTCCCAATCCCTGTATCCTATTTCGTTTCGTTCAAACGCGGTTACAAGTTTAAATTTAACACCATTCATATCACACAGTTCTTTTATTGCCATCAAGTTTTTACGCCTGTTCAAATACCTTTCAGTTTTACTCTGGCATATTTCCTGTTGCCATTCCAAATCTGACCAGAATCCAATGCAAGTATTCCACTCCTCATTGTTTTCATCGATATACCAAGTTTCTCTTGCTAGAGTACTATTCTCTAACATAAGAACTGCTTTAGGTTTTATTACTGGTAACCAAGTCAAAAGAGTTCTGAAACTAGTGTCTAATCCTGTAGTACATAGTCCTAAGTTCCATACTTTCTTTTGTATGTCTTTTTCCAGTAGAGATGTCCATGACATATCAGCAGGCAATCCTGTCCCATATGTAAAACACTCACCAATACCTACATAAGAATCTTTGTCTTCATAAAACTCATCACATCTATATCCATAACTATTTAAATTATAAAATATCTCTGTGTCTAACCAACCATATTTTTCAAGTTTGTCTCTATGGTTCTTTAGATTAGAGTCAAAAGCATCCGAACTATCAGTAGAACTCCATTCCACTACAGTTGCTTCTTTTAGTCTTCGATTCCAAGGAAAGGCATAAGGAATTCTTTCCTTGACTTTCTCTATGTCTGAATTCTCATCTTCTGCCTTTGCGAGGGCAACCGCCAACTTCTCTTTACTAGATATCACTTTTATTCACCGCCCTTGCTACATCTGGGAAATGTCCCTCAATAATATTCCAACACATATTAGCAATCTGAGAGTGTTCTTTTTGTGTACCGTGACTACCTCTCAATTGACAATAATGAATCCAAGAGCGTAGTGTACCAGCCATGTAAATAGTACTCATGGTATTACCTTCTGGTAACACCGCTCTTGCTTGTTCTTTGGCAATACCTTTATCCAAGGCCCACTCGTAAGCATCTTTGGCTTGATTGATAACCTTCATCTGTTGCATGTTCCAATCTTCGGCAAGATTCTTATCATCTACTTCGATACTATTTTGCCTGTTTTTTTCATCTTGCAATCTTGCTTCACGAGTTACCCATTCATCGGATACAGCATATCTCTGACTAAACTCTTGGAAAGAAAAACTACGATGTCTTAGTATTTGTCTACCAATATCGCGTGTTGTTTTAATTTCCATTGTCAAAGACACAATCTCAAAAGGTGACCAATGTTCATGCTTGATTAAATAAGCTAACAACTTTGGTGCTGTTTTACTATTTGCCTGATTCTCTGGGTTACTAACCCTAGCCGCATATGCAATCAATTCATTTGCGGTGTGACAACCAGTTGAAGCAGAAGGTTGGGTCAAACCAACCAAACTCACTTGTGGTTCCATAATTTATTTTCCTAATTTATGATTATTACCTTCGATTGCGGATAATAAATCCTCAATCATTGCCTTTTTGGTTTTTCTTCGGTCAAGCTTAATACCTTTAGCTTCACCAAATTCATCGATTTTTGCTTTAGTTAATTTTTGCAAATCCTCGATTTTAAAAGCGTCAGTACTGACACCCTCCACATACTTACCATCTTTAGTAATGGCAGCAACTTTTTTGATGGAAGGTTTTTTTACTACTTCCTTAGAAGGTCTAAGGATAGCAAAAAGGGCAGCAGCAGCGACAACAACACCCAAAATGGCCAGAGGTATATATTCTTGTTCAATCATATTTTTCTCCTAACATTTTTTCCATTGGTTTAATAAAAACTTGGCAGTCAATCCACTATGTGTATTACTACTAATCACATCGCGTACATCGATACCATCGTTCGCCATATCATTTATATCTTTCTGAACAATCGATTCTGGCCATATGACAACATTATAATCCAAGTCAACATATTTTTCAACCAGTTTAACAACATCTTTGTTTCTAGGTTGATTGTCGAATACAACTGTAATCTTATCACGGTCTAGGTTCAACTGTTCAATTTTGTTGAAGGATGTTCCAGAACAGGCAATACTGTTTTCAAGAAACAAACTGTCTATCGGGCCTTCAACAACCGATATAGGTCTAGATGTATCAACTTTATCTAAACCAAATACTGTAGGTGCATCCTCTTTAACTTTTACAAGAATATACCTAAGTGTTTCCCCTCTCATAGCTCTTAACGACACCGACATTAACTGCCCATTTTGGTCAAAGAAGGGTATAACCAATCTGGGTTCTTCCGTTACTATTGATTGTGTGTATTTGTCGTTGAGTTGTACTATGTTCTTTATATTATCAATATAATAAAGTCGATCCCATTTATCATTTGGGATATTTCTACTTTGTACATATTGAACTGCCTCGTGGTCATATGGAAGTGTATCCAATCTATCCACAAGTTTGTCAAATAAACTAAATTTTGGTGTGAACTTGGGTGGTTCTACTGGTTTATCATCGAACAATTTATGTCCGTTTGGAGTCCAGTTTGCACCTTTCGGTTCCCAATTTTTGTTCTCATTCTCACCAAACTTTTCGAGACAATATTCTTTATGAGTAGTGGGTGCGAGTTCCTTGAGAACTGTATTCATACTATAACCAACACCACAATTGTGACATTTGTATATCATGTTATTGTCTTTGCGAAAGAAATACCCACGCATCTTATTAAGATTTTTACGCGAGTCGCCACAGAAGGGGCATCTTACATTCCAAAGATAATCATT
>CETQ01050070.1_pt1 | contig 22143 bp, 20 predicted proteins | sample 531261 | NCBI WGS metagenome assembly CETQ01 (sample SAMEA2622376, study PRJEB7988) | marine metagenome | biome: marine biome (ENVO:00000447); feature: surface water layer (ENVO:00002042); material: "saline water (ENVO:00002010), including plankton (ENVO:xxxxxxxx)" | depth 5 m
ATGCATTAGATATTCGGGGAGAAATCGGGGAGATCACCGATTAGTGTAAGCAGTGATCTCCCCGAAGATCTAATACATTAAAATTTTTGACAACCCCGGGAGTCACCTTTCGAGCACTTAGGCGAGTGCTCGAAAAATGTGGCGCCCGATTACTCAAATCGGGGAGTAATCGGGGACACCGATTATAGATTTGCGGATCGGTTCAAAGAGTGCCTTTTTCTCTGGCACCGTCATGCTGGACCAGTAGACAAACTGCCCATGGTTTGCGTGGTCAATCTGGTCGTTGCCTGGCGGAGCGGTTGCGTAGGCCGCGACGTAGTAGCTCAAGTACGACGTATCCTCCATATCGCACACCTGGTTCCTCGACCTATACGCACGGTCAAGCTGCATCTGCGCCACACCCACGTTGAAGTAGGTGGGCTCGTCCTTGGCCTCCATGATGATCACCACTCTGCAATTGCCCATGTCATCGCCGTGGCTGACGCCCACGTAGTCGTGGCGCACCTGCGCCGTCGTCGGACGCGCGCTGCCCAGGCCGTCGCCCTCGCCCTGCAGGTCCTGCATGCCGCGATTGTGTGTGAAGGTCTTCTCGTGCCGCTTGGACGACTTGAAGTGCTCTGTGAGCTTGCCGTCGGGGTCGGCATACGTGCCCATGTCCCTGACAAAGGCGGCCACCACGTTGCGGTGCTCCTTGCCCGGATCCACGGTGCACCCGTCGCGCGCAACCGTGCGCTCGCGCAGCATCTCGTCGATCTCCTCTGCGCGCATCCGCTTGCGCTGTTCGTGCTCATCGGCGCGCATCTGTGCAAGGTCATCCTTCCAGGCAGCGATGTTGGTCTCGAGCAAGTCCACCTTCTCTTCGGCCTCCTCGATCTTGCGCTTGAGTGCCCTCTCGCGATTTGCGTTACTTTCGTAGTGTGCAACCGCGCGGCCGTGTGCTAGAAGCGCCTCCTGATCCTCCTCGTCTTCGTCGTCGTTGTCGCTCGGCGCCAGCTCCACACTTGAAGTTGCCTCGTTTGCCTCTTGCGCGGCGTCGTCCTCACCACCCTCCTCCTCTTCGGAGTCGCTCTGCTGTCCAAGAAACGGATCGCATTCCATTTCGATCGAGCTTTGCATCTTGCTGCGCTGCGATTCGGTAGTAGAGGGGCCCATGTAGCACACGACTGCCACACGTACGACAGACTTGCCCGTTCGAGCAAGCAGCACGCCCTGTGGGTATTTTCCTCCGGCACCTTCGCCATCGGTTGGGGCTTTGAGCCACGTTTCGAACCCGTGCCACGAGAGGGCGTCGGCGGTCCCGGGCGTAGCCAGTACGTAGCGCACCAGCTTGGGTAGCACTCCGCTGAAGTTTCCATGTCCCTTGACAAAGCGCGCGATGTGACCCTCGTTTTGGAGCGTCCACGCCCTGGTCTTCTCTGCCGCAAAAAAGATGGTCTCGCCGTACAATGCCTGTGCGCGCTGCTCGTACTTGGTCTTGTACTGAACCATCATGGGTACGTGCGCGACCAGCTTTGCCTTCTTTTCCCAAGGATGTGTGCTTGCGGCTCGCTTGACCTGTTTCTGAAGGATTTCCCAATTGTGCGATTCGTTGATGAGAGGTTCTGCGGTGAAGCTCTTTTTTGTGACTGCCGGCACGACGGTGCCTCCCTTTTCAACTGTGCCGCAGTGCCGTGACCAATCGGCGCCGCCACCACGCATGGTGGGGATTTCCCTTCCCGCGCAAAGGATGTTGCGCGCATAAGTTGCAAGTTTACGGCCCGCCGCGGCACAATCTTTTCCGCTAGGACGAATCTAAATATATTGGTCGGAGGAAGCGGCAAGGGAGAGAGAGAGCGAGTGCGTGAGTGAGTGGGTGAGTGTGAGAGAGGGCGAAGGGGGCCGATATGAAGCGCGCCCATGAAGGCTTGCAGAATTACATCAAGCAGCTCCGGGGACCGGGGGAAGTTCAGTCGCTCACTCCAAACCCACGGCTGCCCGTCGGCCCTGATGCGCCGCTTCCCATCGGGTTTCGGCCCATTCCCACGAGCTCGCAGCGACCCAAGCCCACAAATGCCACGATCGTGTACGCGCGCACGGCCGTAACCGACTGCAACGACCTTGGGCGCAGTCAAGGCGCCATGCCGGTCGCGTCTGTGGTAGCAGAGGGCGACGTGGTGCTCACGCACCGGATAAAGCCAGCAACGAGCGTTCCGCTCGGCCAGAACGTCAAGGTGCTCTCGGTCAGGCTCATGAACGAGGAGCTGCGGCGCATTGGCCCGATGACGGAGGAGCAGTACGAGGAAACATTCCTTGACGAGGAGAAGACGCACTTCAAGTGGTGCCCCGATGGCGTCGTCAACAACCTCGACGGCGCCGACCCGACAAACGAGTTCAAGGACTTCGCAATCGCAAATGTGGCCATTCAGGGATTTGTGCGCTACTCGACCTTGCCGTTTGATGAGTCGACGCGCTGGGGCCACCAGTTCCCGAGCACGTTCACCCAAAAAGGTGTGCGCAACGGCGACCGCATCTACCTCGCGCTCATGGCAATGGAGCCCTTGGATGCCCCAGACCGGCACGTTTACCAGTTCGTGCCCGTGCTCGCGTCGCACATCACCACCGGTCGTTTCAGGGCGTATAAGCCGAGGGACGCACAAGCGGGCGAAAGCTACGTGAAAAAGGTGTGGACTCTCGGGCGCGTGGTCGACGGCAACCAATCCAAGAATATGATCACGCTTTGCGTGGGCGTGGCGCCTGTATTGCCCGAGGCGGGGCTGTCACTCGCGCAGACGCTGGACCACGCGTGGCTCGATGGCCGAAATGCGGACCACGTGCAGAGGCTCAGGGCAATCAACGCGGTGCTTGACGCTGCATGGGCGCGGCGCGAGAACGAGCGCCTTGGCGTCGATTGAACAAAAGCAAACGCGCACCCGGAGTCGTTTGTGCACCCGAGTCTTCAAAATACATAAATCGTGCCGGGTTGGCTTTTAAAAGAACAGGGAGACCGCTAAGCGTCCCACCCTTTTTTACGCTCGTTGAAAGCGCAGTCGCACCGCACTTCTCTCCTCTCGCATCACCATGGCCGCACGGATGTACCAGAGCTACCAGGGGCCCACCGATGACAGGCTTCGCCATTCGGAGATCGAGGGTTACCAGCCCGTATCTCGCATTGGCGAGGTTGTGATCAACTCGTTTGTTGATTCATACGAGTTTACGGCCCTGCCCGAGTCTCTCACGTGTGCCGCGGTGTCGCCAATGGACGACGGCGATAACCCCGACTACACCGATGCAAACGGCCAGCCCAAGATTTTCGAGTTCAAGCCGCACTTCCATGAGTGGGCATCGGCTTTGCCTGGCATGATCTGCGTCTCGCGCAAGGCACGCAACGCTACCTTCCGTAACTATGTTGCCGCCGAGACCGCGACGCCCGTGATCACTTGCTGCGCGTGCCTGGGCGCCGACGACATGAAGAACTTCTACTTTGCCGGTGTGTGCCGCTCCAAGTCTGTGCGCCCGATCGACGACGGCGTGGGCCCTTCGGTGGACGAGTTTTTCACCCTGGCTATTGGCGGCATGTGCACGCTTCTCAACAACAGTGGTGTCTCGATCTTCCCTGGCGACATGCTTGAGTGGTGCTTTTACAACGAGGGCACCGGCAAGCAGACCGCTTTGGCCAAGTCCAACCCCTCGCGCGGCACGGGCCGACCGCGCCGGATCACCGTCAAGATTGCCACGGCCGCCAGCGAGCGCGTGATTGGCCGCGCACTTTCTTTCTCGAAGCCGGGAGAGACCTTTGACCTCCTCCTCAAATCGTGCTAAACCGCCAAAGATGAGCCCAAGCGAGCGGAGCGTGTGTTCTTGTGTGTGTGTGTGTATACTTGCTTGTTTGCTTGCTTGCTTGCTTGCTTGCTTGCTTGCTTACGGTAGTGTTGGGTGAACGGCGAGATGAGAAAAAAACAGGCGTATATCTGCAAAGCGCGCGCTCGCAAACGCAACACACTCACCCGCATCCGGACCACTGTCCGTTCAATGCGACTCTTTGTCATACTTTTTGAGAAACGCATCGCGAGACTCGCGAAATTTCTCGAGCGTGTCCTTAGAATCGCATCGGAGCGACTTCTTGTACCAGAACACGGCGGCCTGAAAGTCCTTCTCACTGAGCCCCTCGCCGTTTGCAAGATGGTTGCCAATGCAGACGCAGCCATGCTCGGAACCAAGCATGGCCGCGTGCGCCAGCTCCAAGATGCCACGGGCCTTGCACAATTTGACACCCTCTCCGCGCGCGTAGAGGACGCCTAGCGCCTGCGACGCGCTCGGGTCTCCCTTTTGGCTAGCCTTTCGGAGCCACTCCGCGGCCTTCTTCTTGTCTTCCTTTGCGCCCATGTTGCCATCGCGAAACGTGAAGCCGAGACGCGACATCGCCCACGTGTCGCCGGTTTCTGCCTTGATGATGAGCTCCTTCAATTCGGGCGTGTAGGTCTTCGTCTCCTCAGTGATGCGTTTCCACTCGTCGACCGCCTCTCCCACGAGAACGCGTCTGCTCACGAGGCGCTCGATCGTATTCTTGATCTGGCAAGCCGGCACGAGCTTCTTGCCCATGAGGTGGCCGTTGTAGGGCGACTTGCATTCCTGCTTGGAATTTTTTTCAAACCACATCTGGATTGCGTGTCGCTCGTATACCCGCCCGTCCTCGGCCGTGACGGGATCCACCGGCAGACTTTGGCTAATCGGGCACAAGAGCTCGTCGATCAACCCGTCGTCGCGTGCATCTTCTGGAAGCTTGGCGTCATTCGCTGTTCGCTTCCGCGTGAAGTGCGCGTCGATGGTTTTCTTGCGACCGATTTCCGCCTTTGATGACATTTAAGAAAATGGGGCCGCGCGTCGTGGCCACGCGACTTGTGTAGGTGGGTAGGTAGGATACCAGCGAGTGTACACTTCCCCTCAAATACTAGTCGCAAAGTTACTTTGGTTATGCCTGCCACCAAGCGCAAGAGGCGGAACAAGGATGTGGAATCGGCATCGGCAGACGGAACGGATGCGAGCAACGCAGTAGCACCACAGACGGTGAAGGAAATGGAACTCTACGGGCCGCGGCCCAAGGAGGCAGCGGAGATATTCACCGTCTACGGTACGAGCGCCTACGTGATCCGCAAGGAGCAGCTAGTGCCCGTGAGTCACTCGCGCTTCCACAAAAATTGGCACCCAGACAGTAGCGTCTACGAGCACCTCGCGCGCAAGCGCGAGGCGCGCTACCGGCGGCCTCTGGTAATCAACGCCGGCAAGCCGTCGCCGATGTATGGCGATGTCGGCGCGTGCTTCCATGCTGACTTTGGATTTACGCCGTTGGAGTCGGACGTTCACGAGCTGGAGTGGCGCGACCCCAAGCCGCTGCAGTGCACGATGGGAGACACTGTGTACTGCTCGAGCGCCGATGCGCTCGCGCGCTACGCGGGTGGCCAGGCGCTCGCCGACGAGACAGGTTCAAATGCGCTTTTTGAGGCGCTCTTCCTCAATTACGGTGAGCACACACGAGCATCCCAGCCCAGATGTTGGTTCGACCCTAATAGCTGCGAGGGACCCTCCGAAGAGTTTGAACGCCAGAGGAACCGGATCAACAACAACATGCGCGAGCTGTTCTTTGTGTGTCCCTTCCTTGCTGAACCCGTCCTCGGCGCCGACGACTACCCGCATCGCCTCGGCGACCGGACAAACCAAACCGTATCGAAGATGATGCTCGGGTGCTTTGCGAGCATCGTGTCCGACAAGCGCGAAGGCGCGCCCGCGCGCAACATCTGCGGCTACCACGACCGGTGCCGGCTGCACATCCTGCCGACGCGGCATATCGAACAACTCAAGGAGATCGTGGGGCACTATCGCCTCGAATCCTGGTGGCGCGGCGTGTGGGACGTTCTGGAGGATGGGCAGATGAACCTCGAAGTGCTGCGTCAGCGGGAATTGCGGAAGATTCCGTTTTCGCCGCAGACGTCGCAGTGGTGGGAGCAGCAAAGCGCGATGCTCTGGGCCAAGCCGTGGGTGCAGCGGTGCAACCTGGCGCACCCGCAAGGCGAAACGCGCGAGGTGGCACCGGGCACACCACCAGTGCCTGTGCTTGTGCCCCTCGTGCGCGGCGGCGCCGAGGAGCGCAATGGTGTGCCCTGGTTGTACCTTGGTGAGGGTGGTGCCAGCAACGACTCGGACCACGCGCGCGCAGTGCGCGACGCGCTCGTGCGGCTTAGGGGATGCACGCCCAAGCGGCGGCGCACGCCGGCCGAATTGCACGAGGCCACGGTGCTGGCGCTGCAGAACAAGCTCGCAAAAGCAAACGCGGAGACTGCCGAGTGGAAGGGGTATGCCGAGGCAATACTACACTTGTGTTTGCAAGCTGGGATCGAGGAGGCGCAGATCCATCACGTGATATCCTCTGCCAGACCGACAAAGCAGTAGGGTGTTCAAACGCGCGCGCGTGCACGCGCGCGCGTGCAATTGCGCCAACATGGAGTGGCAGTTTTGGGTCACCATGCTGAGCATCCTGTTGCTCTCATTTCTGATGCTGTGCGGCGTGGTTTGCTGCGCGATGCGCTGCTTCTATGCAAAGGGATCGCGCGAGCCCAAAGAGCTCTGCTGTCCAAAGAGTGCAATGTTCAAGGATGTGTCAGACCGACCCGTCGACGAGTCCGAGCTGTATCTCAAGAACAACGGCGAGCTTGCGTGGAGGGAGGGCGGGCCGCCGCGCGAGATGAACAATGCTTAGCAGCGTGTGCACGCTTAGGGTTCCTTTTTTTATAAGACCCAAATGAAAGCCGTGTATTGATGGACCCCAAGCGTGCGCCATGGCCGGTACCGCTCCCGATCTCTCGGCGCTGTCGCTGCAAGAACCGCGGCTCACCGACCTGCCCAAGGAGCTGCTGCCGCAGCTCCTGATCGCTGCCAACGATCCCTACCCGTGCCTTGCGGTCGAAAAGCTGTGTTTGGTGCGTAAGGAATGGGCATGGATGTGCCGTGACGGGCAGATATTCGAAGCTGCCAACAAGATCTTGGGCTACTACGGCAAGTACGACAGCCTGAAGAACATGAGGGCGCAGCTGCAGCAAGCAGGCGATCTGAGCGCGTGGTTTCCACCCAGCGATCCCAAGGTGTACTTTGAAGAGGTGTGCCGGTTGCTATCTCAAGCGAGTGACCCAGCGTTTACGCCGATGGTAAAACCCTACCTCACAAGGGATTTCACGACGCGTCCCTACTTCCAGCTGCTTGCCGAGCGCGTGGTGGCGCGCCTTCCTGACTGGTTGGAGTCGCTACGAGAGACCTTTGAGATAAGCGAGACTTCGCCCGAGGAAGAGCTTGCTCTGTTTCACGCCGTTGCCAAGGTAGCGGTGCAGAGTGACGGCGAGACTCTGCGGCATGTGCCATTCAGGATGCGCCTGCTGCGCAAGTACGAGAAGGTCGCGCGCCTGGCGGTGGATAAAACGCCGTCTGCCGTCGTGTGGGTGCCGCGGGATGCGGAATGGTTCCTGGATCTCATGAAAAACCACGTGATACACCGAGAGCCACGGGTGCTCCTCAACGCGTCAAACCTGTTTACTCAGAACGACGACGACATCTACACGCGGCTCGTGGCTGAAGCGCGCGACTATGCGCGAATTTACATGACCACTGCGCAATGGGACTTCAAGAACAACGCAGTTCGGGACGAGCTCGAAAGGATTCGAAGCGCGCAAGAACAAGACATGATCAATGGAGTCTTGTACTCGTTCCAAGAGCCAAATGACGAGCAGCGTTATCGGATGCTGGATTTGGAAGACGAATTGAACGATCTTGAAGAGTACATGCTCCGTACGGTAGAGACCTACGAAGCGCTCGATAGGGAGTACCGATTACTGACCACCCCGTAGAGTCGTTATAAAAATTCTAACAAACAGTCACACAGTCCCTCAAAGCCGCTCAAGTTGCACAGCACCTGGGGCCTATTCTTCTTGTCCACTTTGTACAGCACCCACCGCCTTTGATCTGCGAGGAGCGCCAACCGCTTGACGCCGCTCGCGGGCGGCTTTGTCTCAAAAAAAGGTAAGCTCACGCGCCCCACAAAAGCGTCCTGCTTGCGGATGGGATCCTCGCCACCCTTGGTGATCAACACCGCAGCACCCGCCAGGAGCGCACACGCGCGCTCGAGTGGATCGGTGCCGTGCTGCCAGATAAACTCGCACCCTGCCATGGCAACCGAATGGGCCTGGTTGACTTCGTCGGCGTAGTCGACGCCGGCGGCTGTGCTCGCCGCGCGGCTGAGCAGCAAATTGCGACGCACGCCAATGATCCCGCTCGGAAGCAAGAAGGAGAGCAGAATATCGCGCAGCACCGACTGACCCGCCTCCGACTCACCCGCTTGCGCGATGCTCAACAGGCGCTTTGCGCGCGGCACCGAGTGGTCGGCGGTCGCCTTGAGCGAGACAAAGTCGGACGTGCCGTACGCGAGTAACAGGTTTTGCGCCATGCACGCGGCAGACGTGCGGAAGAAGAGGTCGGCAAGCCGTTCGTGCTCTGTGGAAGCGTTGCTCTGGAGCAAGTGCGCCATGTGCTGGAGCACGCTCATCGTGAGCTCTCCCGAGGTGGCGGCCGGTGGCGGCGGTGGCAACGACCCTTCCTCGTCCGGCGCTTGCTCCTCCCCATCCTGTTTTTCGCTCGGCGGTGGCGCTTCCTCCTTTTCTTCCTCCTCGCGCATCTTGCGCTTTCTACTTGCGCGCGGTTCGAGCACGCCGGCAAGCGTTGCCGCGTTTGCCCTTTCCACCACCTCGCGTGTCGTTTTTGGGTCGACGACAGTGCCGCCACGCGCTTCAAGCGTCGCCAGCAGCACAAAGATCAGCACGGCACTCTGCCTGATCAGTGCCATCGTTTCTTCGTGGTCCTCGCACTCCTCGTCAGCCTGCTCGCCACCAACGGCGTGCCTGCGGTACATGGCAATGCCACAGCATAGCAACGCCTTGGCCGCTTTTGCGGAGACGGGCTCGTTGTAGGTAACTATGGCGTCGCGCAGCTTGCAAAGCGTGCGTCCGATGGACAGGTGCGCCAGTAGCGGCAACCGATCCGCCAGCGTCTTCGCGCGCAGCCGATCGACCAGCTCGTCCACCGAACGCTTGCGGCCAGCCGCACCAAGCTCGGAGGAACTCTCGGACATCGCGCTAGCAAGATGTACCACCCTGCCAGATATCCCGCTTGTGGCGACGTGCGCTAGCGCAATCGATGCATCCGGTGGTAATCTCGGCTGGGATTCTGGTGGCGTGCGCGCTGCTGTGCCGCACGTTTCGCTACTGCGCGCGCAGGCAGCGAGACGTCTTTCTCGACCGCGAACGGGCGCCCTTCAAGCCGTTGCTGCTGCGGCGCTTTGCGTATCAGCCGTTGCCGACGACGAACGCTTATGAAGTTACTGTTTGACGCAGCAACCGAGGAGCTGCGCACGTGGTTGGCCATCGAGTTGCACGCACAGCACCCACCTCCCAAACTGAACGTGCGTACCCTGCGCGCGGACTCCAACGATGTCGTCATCGACGTTTCAAAGCGACATAGCACGCCGGAAGTGGACCGGTTCGTGCTCAAATACTGTCATGACACACCAGGGAACCGGCACACGGATGGGGTCAACTTGCAAGAGCGTAAGGCGCCCACAACCATCACTGCCACTGCCGGCACGCTCAACCGCACGCGCGTGGAACGCACGTTCGCATCGCGCGAGGACGCGCACCGCTGGTTGTACCAAGTGGTAAATGCACCCGGAGCTTGCGACTAGTGGGTGTAGCATCGTCACAAATTCATCTATTCCCAATGCTCATAATTGATTCAACCGATCATTCCATCTACCGCGTTCCACCAAAAGCGCTGACAAACTTGAACGATCGCAGCCTTTCATGCGCAGCAATCCCGTTCAGCATCTTTGAGAGGGCTGCACTGGAATCGTTCAGCGCCATCATCCTGGCGTCCTGGAAGAGTGGCAATGAGGGCGTGCACTTCATGCGCCACTGCGCCGAGTCCATTGTCTTTGTTCGCCTTCAAAACGGCACAGGCTACGGCTGGGCTTCGCGCGTTTGCGTGAATCACACGAACGAGTACCCATACCTTGCCAAGAACCAGAAGCTTGGCAGCGACTTTTTGATGCTTTGGCCCGTTCCGATTGCCCTCCACACCTATCTTGGCTTCAAGGATCGCGTACGTGACGGCGTGATTACGCTGGACGGTGCGGCACAGATGGTGCTCGACCACGCGCCCAGCTTGACCCACGCTGGGTACAGCAAGCCCGCTTTTGAGAACGAGGGAAAGGTTGCGTGGTCCGATCTCTCGCGTGCACAGCGACTCTTCGTCGCCTCGCTTGCGCCGGAATTGTCTCCGTTTGCCAAACGCCAGCTGCACGACGACTGGTCTGATCGCTTGCGCCAAAAATGTACCTCGTCCTCCTCTTCGCTGGCGCCTTTGCCGTCCTCGCCGCCCTCGCCGCCCTTGCCCTTACATCAACCCGACGCGCTGCGCAGAAACGTGCCATTCGACCTGCCCGACGAGCTTGTCAACCGCATCGTGTGCATGCGCCTTGCCGAGGACCTGTGCTCCATCGAAACGGTGGTGACCACCGTTACGCAACTCAGTGCCGTCTCGCGACAGTTTTGTATATGCACGGGCGACGCACTGGAAGTGCTGCTCTCGCGCATCAGCTGGCTCGGCATGGCAGCCGTCTCGGATTTCGACGGGCAGCCGACGCACGTGCAATCCATGCTCTGGGCCGCATGCCTCACGCTGCGCCGCGCGTACCGCCTGGACACACATCCCACCTGGTACGACTACGTGCGCGAGCGGCGCGCGATCCAGGTCCTTGCGCAGCGCCCCAGTGGGCCGCGTGACGTGTACAAGCGACTGGCGCTCCTGTGGGACTCAAAGGGCCCGCTGCCACGCTAGTGGCGCACAGTTTGCAGTTTGCAGTTTCGTGGCAAGAAATTGGTGACTCCTATAAGACTAGAGGCTTCCCCGATTTCAGAACGGTGACCCTGATGCACTTTTTCAAAAAGTGGATGCGATTGTGATCGAACCAAGTCCTGCGGGACTTAGGCGGGGAACGCATCGCAACATTTGCAAAAGTTTAATCAGAAACATCCTCACTGTCGGTAGCTTTCTTGCCAAAGTCCTCTCCCAGGCACAGCGCCGCTCTGCTATTGTAGTAGCGCACTTCTCCCAGGTACGTTCTCATCGTCGGTGGCGGCCTGCCTTTTCTGAGAAGTTGGCTCGGCAGTCCACTGACAAAATCGAGCACGAGGCTGAACATGCTGTTGAAGTGCTCCTTGGTGAACAGTGCATCGGGCAACGGCATGTAGGCAGCAGCGACGATTGGAAAGAATTGCTTGGGTTCGTAGGTCCTAGAGAAGGTCTTACCCTCATCACGTTCAATGACACCGGGATTGCTCCACTTTAGCAACGGATTTTGCTGCCACTCGACGAGCTGTGTCTGCAAGCCCTGCTTCATCAGATGAATGAGGCGCGCGCCGAGTGCCATCACTCGCTCACTCCACTCATCTTTACGAAGGCCCATGCGGTTGACCCAGTGCTCCCATTTTGGGAAATACACTCGTAAGCGCACCGTCAATTGTGGAGGTCCATTGGGATCGCGACTCGACGCCTTTTTTTCCCAGGTCATGGAAATCTCTATTCTATTTTGACCTCCTCGCGTATTGCAGTCGCGCCGCCTTATCACCCTTGTGGACGGCCGACGATCCTGGTTTGTGCGACCGCGCAGTTCGCGCTGTTGCTGGAGAGCGTTCCACCCTAAGCGGCTGAGGTCCATAATGGCAGCGCGCTCACGGTTCCACTAATCGTGTGCACAAGTCGCAGTTATAAATGTGGCGTAATGGCACTCTACCGGATTTGCAACTCGTGTCGGCATTCCGAGAACCCACAAGCGCACCGCCAGCACCACCAGCACCGTTTCCGCAGCAATGCAGGATCGCCCGAAAACAGCCAAGCGTGCCAATTTTGCCGATGCCGTGCCTCTTTCATTGGGCCTGTTTGATATTCTACCAGTGGAACTGATTGAGGGTCACCTGTTGCCGCATCCAGCAATGTACCTCTCGGCAAAGCGCGCAATGGCATGCACAAATCATGACTTCCACGACCTCGTTTATGAGCACCTAACCAAAAAGAAACTCGTTGTAGGTGAGCACGACTGCAGCATCAAGAATGCGCGATACGTCTTGCGCATCCTCATGCCACGCGTGCCTGGACTACTCTTGTGTGCGCGGGGGGAACGGTTCAACCCACAGATGGACCTCGCCAAGATGCAGACGCTCAGCCACGTGCGCGTATCCACGAACACGTGCGCGATGTGCGACACTGCCGCCTTCTTCCTGGGCCACGCGCTCGCGCTCTGCGACACCACGGTGCGACTGACTACGGGAAACCGGAAGAAACTCAAGCCGCTGCGCTCCGCCGCCAACTTTTACATCTCGCCAGAGGACAGGGTGGCAACCGTGGATGAGCACCTGCTGGCGCCGGCCCTCCTCGCCAACGCCGAGTTTCGGCTGGAGAGCTATCTCGACAACCCTGTCAAAAACATCTTCCTCCACGACCTCCACATCAATGACGAGGCCGCTTACACGCTGCGCAAACACAGCAAGGTGGCGTGGGAGCGATGCGCGCCGGTCCGGCTTGATCTGTCGGACAACCCGTTGCAACACAGGGGGCTCATGTACCTTCTGATCGATCCGTGTCACTCGCGAGCCTTGGCGGGTCAGCGCACGCACATGTTATCACTCCAGCTGAGCCGCACGCGCATTGGACTGCGAGGCATCAACCTCCTCGCGACCATGCTGCTGCGCACCAATCACCTCTCCGTCAAGGAGCTTTACCTTAACCACTGCGGCCTGTGCGACGATGGCATGAAACTGCTCATCGACGGGCTGCACGAGAACCAACGGCATGGTAGTGGAAGCCAACGGCTCGTGACGCTCTCTCTTTCAGACAATGATTTTGGAAATGCGGGCTTTCTCGAGCTGCTCATGCCGGGTGCCCTGCCGCATTTGGAGGACATCCTCCTCTGTCGATTGCACAACGTGGTCAGGACGAGCTACACCAAGCTCTGCAGGGCGATCCGGGGCGGAGCGATGCCCGCTCTCGAGCGCGTGCACGCCGACATTCCCGGAGTAGGAAGAGACGTGCCATTCGACGACGCGCTCAAGCTCATCCGGGCGGAACGCGAGGTGAGTAACATTCAAAAGCGGTGGGACGCGTGGGAGGAACGCGAGGCAAATTGTGGGCGGCACCCACCCTTCCATTCATAGGGATTTCTTGGAACTGTGTGTGTGTGTGTGGAAGGGGAGAGGGGCGGGAGCGCGTAACTGTGTTTTATTCTTATACGGTTTCATTTTGGGACCTGCGACTAGTGCGCGGCACACAACCACAGTTTCTTTTGGCGCCAATGGCCGAGGCGATGGAACCAGAACCGGTGGTGGTAGTGGAACCGGAAGAGGAATTGGCCTCCCTTTCGAATAGTGCTGGAGGCGAGGCGTACGTGCTTCCGTGGGGCGACAGGTTTTACCACGTATACAAGAAGGACGTGATCAGTTTTGCAAAGTACACCAATGTCGTTGACTCGGCAGAGAAACTGGGCCAAATCCTCGCGTGCAGCCCCGTCAACGATTGGTACAGCTACGTGAAGCCGCAGAATCTGCTGCGCATCAAGGGGGTCGAAGGCAACCAGGTGTTCACTACGTTTGATCTGCAGGGCGTGCCAAGCGAGAAGCGCATTCTGCGCTTCGTGCCCAACCACGCCGCCGATCACTGCTTCGCCAAGTACAAACTAACCCACGCCGGCAAGCCGAGGGATCCGACCAACCACCGGCAGCGCATCCGCATGGAGGTGCTGGATTGGTTCTCGGAAATAGACTTACCGGGGCGCGAGGAGGGGTATGTGCTGTCCCCGATCGCCAACGGCTGGCCTCTGGCCGACTTCGAGGCCGGCACCGCCGCCATCTGGCCTGGCCCGCGAGTCCTGACCAGGATGGCCGGCGTCGGCAACGAGGACTTTTGGGAGCTGGACATGAACAGCGATGAGGAAGAGGAAGAGGCAGCGGCAAATCTCATCGGGGCGAGGCCGACCACGGGCCCTATGCGAAACGTGCCGTTTGTGCGCGCTCCGACCTACGAAGCGGAGCGCATGCGCGCGGCCACCGAGTGCATGCGCTTCGCGTACAACAAGATGCGGTGCCTCCGCCGCGAGACGCACAGCTACGTCGCGCGACTCCTCCAGGAGAACGTGCAGGCACAAATGCAACAGGCGGACAACAACACCACGGCGATCAGCGTGGACACGCTGGCTCCCAGCGAGGCGAGCAGCAGGAAAAGGGTGAGCAAGGCTGTGGAGGAGATCTTCGAGCGACGGCACGACTTTACCGAGGCAAGCTACCTCGAGATCACCAATTCGCTCAAGCGCAGGTGGGATATGGCAATGTAATATGGCAGTGTCGCGTTGGTACGTGGTAAGGGTGTTTCTTTTATCTAGCACTCATGCTGCCACGCCTGGACCGCCTCGCTCTGCACACCAAGGTGGCACAGACGGGCGTCTACGTGCCGTGCACTCCGGAACAGGACACGCTGGAGGCCGCCCATGCGTGGCTGCGCCAGCACCCGGGCGAGCTTGACCTCTACACGATGGAGCCACTCGCGCAGCCGATCGGAGAGGACACCATCGCGTACTGGAACGAGTACGTGTTTCGCTGGGAAAACGGCCAAATCGGTGCCAACAAGGTGGAAGTGCCGATTCCCAAGGCCTGGGCAGACGGGGGTCCACATGCGCTCATTCGCGTCTCGCACAAGGCGTGCACCGAGCCCGGACAACTGGTCGAGTACGTGCGCAAGGTCTCGCTCTACCTGGCGTTTGTGAGTCAGTACAAGAATTACCCTTACGGCGTCGATGTTGTGATGCCTCCTGACGCCGACCATCAGACACCCTGGATCACCAAGAGGAAGTACCCGGAGGCCTTCAAGGGGCGGGGCGAGTCGCAGAACTTTATCGTGCCGCTGCGCACTGACGACAACGAGAGAGAGAGGAGCTACATGTCCTCTGTGCTCCTTAGCTTTCTCCACGAGTGCGAAACCTACGGGTTGTACAATAGTGCGCGAATGAGGCTTGAGAACAACCCGTTCCCACCCGGTGATGGCGTTCCGGGTTCGGGCCAGGACGCCTGGCCCCCCATGGAGCGGTACAGGAATCTGCAAGGCATAGAGTTCCAGTGGAACGACTTCATCGACGACGAGCCGGTTGCTGCCATCAACACTGGCACCGTCGACGTCGATGCTCTTGTGGAGGCATTGGCACAGGCCAACAACTTGGAACCCGGCACTCGGTGGCACCGGTTGCTCATGGTGTACAACGCGATGGGTGTCAAAGATGGCGCCCAGAGGTCTGTGTGGCCAGCCAGGGAGTTGCAGTTTATGCGTCACCCTCACGGCTTGTCGACCCTCGTGCAACTCATCAACGACAACGTGGATGCGGAGGGTGCGTGGTGGAGGAACGAGATGAGCTTCAACTTTGTGCGCGACGCCCTGCGGACGCTGCATCGCGTTTTTGCCGAACCGATCTCGAACCACGCTTGGATTTGGCCGATCTCATTCGAGGTAACCCAGAAAGTGATCAACGGGGGCACCCTGCAAGCACTCCTCAAAATTCTAAACAACGTCAACTTTAAAGACCGGCAGTTCAACGACCTTCAGAAGTACTGTGTCAAACTCCTGTCCGCTCTGGTCCTGTCGTCGCCCTCGTATATGGAGGCCGATAATCTGCTCATTCAATTTGGTGGGATACAAATCATTGCACGCGCCTTTTCATTGACGCGCGGACGGGCGCTGAAAAGCCTCATAAAGCTTCTCGGCAGCTTGTGGAGCTCGGATCGGCACGAGTGGAACCAAACGGTCATAGACACGCTACAAAGTAACGACGAGGTGCTGGCACGACTCGTGAGACTAGCTTGCACGCTTCCCCAAAGCGAGATCATCAATGTAGACGAGGGAAGCTTGCGCCACTCCGCAATCGCCATGGGATTGGACCAGCTGCAGCTTCCCGGAGACCTTGACTTTGGCAACGGTGCAGAGTTCTTGGCCCGTGTCACAGAACATGCCCTGACGCTGCTACGTATAATCGACCAGATCGACGCCGACAACACCTACTTCAAATGGAGAGCGATGGGTGATCAGTACTTCTACCTGACTACGGCTACTTACGGGATGCAGTTTCTCACAGAGCTTGCTTATCAAGGCACAAAAGAGCAGAAAGACGATGCCCTTGACATCCTTTTCGAGCTTTCGAAGGACCGCACAAATCTGGCATTTTTTGTGGCCGCTGATGTAATTCACCGGCTTATCACGATGCTCAGCTTCACCCCCCAAGCTACCCTAACCAATGAGACAAAAGCCAAGGTTGCTCGGGTGCTTGTCGAGATTGTGGCACATTACCCAAGCATAGACTTTGTGAAGGACACAGTCGATTGGAATGTTATCAACCAGTTTGATGTCGGTAGCGTCCATAGCTACCTCCTCAAATACTGGGAGAGCTTGGATCACGGCCCTACGGCGAGCTGGGACACGCGGCAGTACCACAGCATGCTTGAATCGCTCGCGCGATTGCGCTTAAGCTTCAACAGGTACATAGAAAATCAGAATCTCAGACGACCGGGTACATTTCCCGACCCGCGGTTTCACGAGTTTGATTGATTGAGGCACACGCGGCTGATTTTAGATATAAGCCGTCTGACGAAGCCATTAACGGGGAGGGGAGAAAACGGCTGCTACTGCTGCTGCTGCTTCTGCGGGCGCCATGTCGCGTATGAACACGCTGCTCGCGTACCAAGGCCCGCTGCGCCACGTCGATCACTCGCACCGCGTGGCACCTACGGGGTTTGTACAGGTCGAGCACGCCGGCACCGGCAAGATCCACAACCTTTATGCAAAGGGCGAAGAGGTTCTGTACACCAATGAGCGCCAGGGGAACTTGGGCACCAAGGCGACCGTCCTCGAAGTCCACGACCTCGACAGCGACGGGCTTCCCGACGGCTACTACGTGCGACTCGCAAATGGCAAGGCGGTGGAGACCACGGAGCAGCACCTGGCGCCATTCGTGCATGCCGCGACCAGTGCGGCGCCCATGCCGGCGCCCGCGGCGCCGGTGACACCGGAAAAGAAACGGACATACGCAATTGTGGTCCGTCATAGGCATGGTCGCACCGTGTGTGTTAGTAAGCACTAAAGACAACCTTACTAACTCACACCCACCCACCAACCCACGGAGCGGCATAACCGGTGTGATGGTACTCTTGCGCTCACTTCTTCGGCGGCGCGGCCGCTGTGTCCCGCGTCTGCGGGTTGTTCCGCACAGCGGCGGCTGTTGCGGCCGCGCGCGCCTCCGCCGGCGTGGCGCCGCGCGACTGGTAATACGTGGGGTGGTGCGCGTTGAGCTGCACCGACCGGTTGTCCACCGCCGCCTGGGTGGCGGCCGACGGCTGCGGCGCGGCTGGGGACGGGGACGGCATCTGCAGTTGGGAGAGCACGCGCGTGTGCGCTTGGGAGAGCATGCGCGCGTCGCACCACGCGTGTCACCAGTCGCATGCTTTTTTAAAGCAATGATCGCCTAATCGAATTCAACGAGACACGTATGCCAGCAAGGACACAAACGCCGCGCCTGCGCCGACCGATGCGTCCGTGGTGGACGTCGACGCGTCTTTCACTCCCCCGTGAAGGCGCTGCCGCTTGTTGTAATATTCGTTCCTGAGCGCGTCCAAATGCGGGTTTTGCGATGAAGGGAACATTAGGAGCTGCCGCGCAAAGGTGATCGCCTTCTTCAAGATCGCGCCGTACTGCTTGTCGCTGCCGAGCACGTGATCCTTTTCGATCTCTTCGAGCACGGGCTCGTACAGCTCCTGTCGCTGCTGAAGTATCGCGCGGTTTTCTTCAGAGAGGGGAATGTTGGAAATCAACTCCTCGTGAGCCTCGTTCATCTTGTGCAGCAGCACGAGCGCCGCCACGGGGCTCGGAAACGGGTTGGAGGTTGCCGCCTGCACGAGCACGTCGTCGTCGTTCAGCACACCGACCACGGACGACCAGTTGCCATCATCCCAATCGTCGTCTTCCTCGTGCTTCTCGATCTGCCTTGAGATGGCATCCCATAGCGTGCCGTTGGAGGCCAGCGTAGTCAGCGCGTTCTTCTCAGCGGGCGTCTCAATGCCCTTGTAGGTCTTGTAGACAAACGGCGTGACGAGATGGCGCATAAAGCTACCGGACAGTCGGACCATGCAAACGTCCAAAAAGTCGGCCTTGTTCTCCAGCATTTTGCAGACCAGACGCAACTTCCACCGGGGCAACGCGCCCAGGTCCGCGACGTTGGTCGCAAAAATGTCGATGAGGATGCTCTCCGCCCAGTAAATGTCATGATCTTTCTCCAGGAACCGGTCCCACATTTCCTGCGTCATCGGCTCCCTAAGCAGGTTGAAAAGGATCTCGTACGCCGCCTCCATCCTGGCACCACGGAGCGCCTCGCCACCAGGACCAGGATTCCACTGGCGGTCGGCGGCGTCGCGCAGGATCTGGTAGCAGTAGTCCGACTCCAGGAGCATGTGCTTGAGCGGGCCTTTTGAACGGGCGATATCCTGCATGATCGTCCATACCTCGGACTCGCCGACAAGCTGGTTGGGAGGCGTCGTCTGTTTTAATTGGCTCCAGTGACCAAACAGTCTCAAAAAGATGGCCCGAAACCTCGCTGAGTCGCGCTCTGCCTCCTCCTTCGTCTGTGGTTCCCACATGTCAAGACACTCGTGAACAACCTGCAGGTAGCTTGCGCGCAGCCTTAGTGTGGGGCCGAGCCAATGGAACACGCGCATGATCCGCTCCAAGCCGTTGTGGTCGATGAACTTGCGAGACGAGTCTTCGCGTGCGTACAGCACATCCTCGAGCGTGCTGATCGCAGCGCTGCTCACCTCCATGCGAATCGATGCACTCGATACGTCTGTGTCCATTTGATTTTGCTGCACCATCACCATCTCGCTCGCGGCAAGCACCTTTTCAAAGGCGCCGTCGGTGCTTTGGATGGCGTCGCGTGCGAGCGAGTAGGGATCGTCGTCAAACAACGACTCGTCGTCATCTGTCAAGTGGTAATGCTCTTGGCCCCATGCTAGGTCATCTCGCTCGCGCAACTGAATCTCAACCTCCGTCATGTCGTAGTTACGATCGATGCCGTTGTCGCCGCTGGTAAGGGTGCTCAGCAGCGACATTGCGTACTTCGCGTGTTTCAGGTCGCTCTCCTTCAAAAAGGAGCAGACGAGCGGCACGAAGGCATCGGCCTTCTCTTCGGTATGCACGAGGCTCCACCGTATGAGAAAGTTGCCCGTAGACTCGGAGGTGAGATCGTGCAGCAGGGACAGCGCTTGGGCACGGAGGTCGTCCGCGAACATCTGCACGGCCAAACGGCGCACGATGGCCTCGATCACGTTGCGCTCGATTATCTTCCTGGCAAGGTGCGACTGCGTTGTTTTGAGCTTCCACACCTCGCGCAGCACGTACAGCTGAATCTCCTTGTCCGCAAACTCTTCCTGCGCGCGCTTGGCGACGCCAAAGTCCACGACGACGTCGCCGTCCGCGTTGGGCTCCGTCTCCCTAATCGCCCTGAGCAGGGCGAGCTCTGCGGGTCCCTCGGTGATCAGCGTCTCCCGCACGTTGTCCAGCTCGGTGTCCATAAAGTTTTCGTCGACGTTAGTCAGGGGCGATCCGGCCGCATAATTGCGAAACCGGTCCTTGAAGTCCTGGATTCGCCGCTCGATCGCGCGCGGGCCCATCCCGGCGCCCGTGGGCGCCACGCGACGGCGCAGGTCCAGCGCCGAAAAATTGGGCAGCATGGTTTGCTTTGTTTACCGCTTACTTTGACGGCTTAATGAAATCCAGCAATTCTCAACACGCCTACGGACCTATAGACCGAGCGTCCGCGCTTCTGCCAGGCGCGTGTGCATGCGTCGTGCACGTGCGCGCGCCTACTAGTGCGAGAGGAAGTTGTACGACACGTCCACCGACGCCGAGAAGGTGTGCACGGTGTGGTCGATCTCGTGCTCGATCGCGCGCTCCTCCTGCTGGAAAGCCGCCTTGAGCTCGTCCAGGTTCTCGCCCTGCGCCGCCGCGAGCTCGGCCTCGACGCGCGCCTTGAAGCCCGTCTTCGCCTCCGCCATGAGCTCGGTGCGCACGTCGTGCCACGACGAGTAGTCGGCCGGCGCGATCGAGACCGAGGTGTGCGAGAGGTCGCGGACCTTGATCTGCGTGCGCACGCACGCGCGAGAAAAAAAGTCAGAGGGTAGGTGGGGTAGGTGGGGTAGGTGGGCGCAAGAAAAAAGTGAGAGGGTAGGGCAGGTGGGGCAGGTGGGGAGGTAGGGCCACTGGGGCCACTGGGGAGGATAAGCAGCGTACCTGTGACTCGACCTGCTGCTTGACCTGTGGAATCGCAACAAATGGAACGCGTCAGCTTGGGCTTTGCAATTGGTGGGCGCTAGGGGTTCGAGTGCCAAGCCGCGTGCCATCGGCAGGATCGTCTCGTAGAGGCCCGAGGTGATCCTGGAAGGCAAGGACGGTGTGAGTTGCAGGGGGAGCGAAGTGGTGGTTCGAAGGAGCGCGCTTACTTCACGAGACCCTCTGGCATCATGGAGATCTCTGGAGCACGCAAGCAGGAGGCGGTGTCAGCACTGGTGGAAAGCATACGGGCTAAGGCGCGGGCGAAGCGCGCCTCCCATCTGGAGCTTTTCGGCATTCTCCGAAATGGCACTGACCAGGGGGTGGTCGGCGGCGACCAGGCAGAAGCGGCGCGCCGCCACCTCGTGGATCCCCTTCGTGTCAAGGTTCTCGGCGGTGTACTGCCATCAGGAAAAGCGCAAGGTGAGATACAAGCACTGGCAATGGCCAATGGTGGTTGGAGGAAAACGTCTCACCCCCGGGAACTTGCGCGCGAACTCGTAAGCTGCTCAAAGGGAGGCACGGCGCTTTTCAGTAAGAGCGGCAAGCGACGCAAGCCAAGCCAGATAGTGCCAACGGATGCAATCTTGCGTAGCATCAAGAGGGCCAAGGCAAAGCTACGAGCCAAGTGGGCTGGCATCACGCATGGCATCGTGTACAAGCTGACGTCTCCGTCGGGCAAGGCGTATGTGGGTATCTCTAAGCACTCGCTGGAGTTTCGCATGAGGCTGCACATGAGGTCTAACTCCTACTGCAAGGCGATCAAGGCTGCTCTGAGGAAGTACGGAGAGGATGCATTCAAGAAGGAGCTACTACACGACAATGTGCCTCTGGCCGAGTTGGGAAACCTAGAGGTCATGGAGATTGAGAGGCATGGCACGTTCCAGCCGGGAGGCTACAATCTGACGAGGGGTGGGGAGATCAACCCTATGGACAACCCGAAGTCCAGGGAGAAGGTGTCCAAGTCCAAGGCACGGTTTTGGGCAGGGAAAAGCAAGGAGGAGAAGGAAGGAATTCTAGCAGCTACCCAGACGGCCGAAGTGCGAAAGAGGGCCACTGAGACTAAGCGGGCAAGGGGTTTGGAAAGGGCACAGGCTAGGGCCAATGAAATGGGAGAAGAAGAGGGGGCGCGATACATGGAACGGTACATGAAGAACAGCGAGAGGAATCGTGCCAAGTATGAAGCAGAAAAGCTGGCAAGGGTGACTGGTTCCAGTGTTTGATGCATACCAAGCTCGGTGTTGTCCTCCTGCAGCACGCGCGCGGTGTGCGAGTCGGCGTTGGGCATGGCGATCATCGAGTAGCTCTCGCCCGTCTGCGAGAAGGTGGAGTCGTCGACGCCGGTCATGCGCACGCCGAGGGCGATGGGGAAGCTGGACTTGTGCGCGGCGAGGGTCATCTTGTGCAGGACCACGCTCTTCAGGTCGCCCTGGTTCTCGGCGGAGCCGCCGAGGTCCACGAACTTGCGCTGCGCACGCCGCCCACGTAAGGACGGTCGGCGCAGTGTGCGGCTCGGCGTGTGGGGTTGGTGATTGTGGTGGTGCGAGGGCCTCTCTCTCTGAGCAGTGGCTTGTGGCGCGGGGTTCTACGTATCACAGCGCCTTTCGCCGCCTCCGCCGCTGCTGCTGCTGTACCTGGGGGCGGGCGAGGCAGGGCACGGGGGGGGGG
>CETQ01019221.1_pt1 | contig 21421 bp, 25 predicted proteins | sample 531261 | NCBI WGS metagenome assembly CETQ01 (sample SAMEA2622376, study PRJEB7988) | marine metagenome | biome: marine biome (ENVO:00000447); feature: surface water layer (ENVO:00002042); material: "saline water (ENVO:00002010), including plankton (ENVO:xxxxxxxx)" | depth 5 m
CTGAAAGTGTAAGAGATAGATGTACAAAATCCCATGAATACTTATTCCTATTAAGTAAAAACAAAAAGTATTATTATGACAACGAAGCAATCAAAGAACCTGCTAGGGACTGGGGTACTCGCAACCGTAGTAAAGGTAAGTATCATAATGTTGGCACTGGTTTATCCCCTCACACAGGGTTAAGTAAAAGTTATGCAAAAAAGAACAAACGATCAGTTTGGTCTATAACAAATAAACCTTATAAGGGTGCTCATTTTGCAGTATTTCCACCCGATTTAATTATACCATGTATTAAAGCGGGATCAGAAAAGGGTGATATCATACTAGATCCGTTCATGGGAAGTGGCACAACTGCAATGGTAGCAAGGGATTTGGGCAGAAATTATATAGGATGTGAACTGCATGAAGAGTACAGTTCATTAATTGATGAGCGTGTGCCAGTTGATAAAGTGGTACACAATGGACTTACAGATGCCTTAGAGCGTGTATAATAATAATATAACAACAAGAGGTCTTATGCTCAAACCAATTCCAACTATCGCAACTATTGCAGATGAAAATCTATCTCTAACAGAGAGAGTAGAAAAGTGGACTTGGCAAATGTGCAGATCTCTTGAAGAAAACTACTCTCGTAGATGGGGTAAGGAAGGCAAGGAATTTTCAATGTCTCAAGGCAAGAAATACTGGAAGATCTTGCATGACGGTAGTGTTCATGCATTTGTAGATCGTAAAACTGGTGAAGTTTACAAACCTGCATCTTGGAAATCTCCTGCAAAGCATGTCAGATTTGATATGAGACTTATTTCAGAGAGAAGAATGGTGCATGATCCTAGTTTTACAGACTGGGCAGGCGGTTATCTTTACCTTAGGAGGGGTTAATGCCATTGTTTTTAATCATTTTCGGGTCAACATCAGTAGGTGTTGCCCTCGCTCTTTACATTATTCGCAAGTATGATCCTCACTCATGACTAAAGTTAATCGTTACACTAGAGCAAGTAGAGACGGCAAGTGGATAACTTGCCCTAAATGCTCCCAGACCTCTAAAGTATATCATTTTAGTTGGTCAGCACTAACTTGTATGTGCTGCAGAGAATCAGTAAACAAATCACAATGGGAGGTTTATGCACCATGATCAGTGAAGCATCAAAAGAGGACTGGAATGACTTCTGGTATGACAGTTTAGAAAGTGGCACAAGACCACTTGAATATGCTCCAGATAACGAGTATATTGACAATGTACTAATCAAGGCACTAATCAATGAGTACTGAACAACTTGAAAAGAACATCGCATTTTGCATCGATGAATGTGAAATGGATGATCAACAGATCGGTGACATGCTCAGGTGCATTGAAAAACAAAAACTTGCATCTGTTGAGCATTTTTGTGAAGAGTTCGTTTTTATTCCTGAAGACGATTCAGAGTGGCAACGATATCATGAAAAGGACTATTTAAACATCGCTCAATTCAATGCAATGTATTTTGCTAATGAAGATGACGATGACTCACAACTTCCAAATTACGGTTATTAATCAATGACAAATTCAATGACAATTCCAACTTACGATTTTCCCCATTCACCTATTCTTTGGTTAGGTTTTTTGGGTATCGCTGTTGCATTGTTTACTGTTTACACAGTCAACAAAGCATATTTTAATTCACCTCTTAACAAATGATCACTTCACAAATCAATCTCAAACTGAATAGAAATCAAGCGGATTTACTGTTATGGTGCATTGAGCAATGTTACATTGATTTGAGTGATGATGAAGAAAAGGACATTGAGAGCATTATAAACGATCTAGATGAATTTATCAAAGATGGTGACAGTTGACAAACTGTCCACTAAGCGGTCACAAGACCGCTTTTTTTGTGTACAATTAGTATATAACAAACAACAACAGTATTATGACTAAAACCCAAACAGTTATTAACAGAATTCTATATTCACGCAATATGAGTAATGTTGCATGTGTATGTGCTGACTGGTCAGAGTTTTTACAAGAGATAGCAGAGTGGGGTGTATATCATCTAAATGGAATCGATCTAGATGATCCTGAATTACATATCCCTATGTTAGACCAGTTCATCAAATCTGAAAATGGTTACATTAGAGGGGAGGGTTAATCATGCAAAGAGAAATGATTGAATTTGTTGATTACATTGATTCATTTTATGGTCAGGATGATCCAGTTTATCCTATGATGTCTAAAGAGACTAAGCAACCATTATGTAGAACTGACATTTACAATGCAGTTTACAACTATCTACAATTATGTGCTGATGAGACTGAAACACTTTTTAACTGGGGTGATGGTGACTCACTTGACAGAGAGAAAGTCAGAGACATTTTACTCTATGATTACAACTATAAGTTTATAGGAGAGTGACAGATAATAAACTGTCACACAGTTTCCCTATTACATGCAAATCTTCCTTATAATAAAGACATGAACAAATTCCTTTACACAATCGAAACACCATCTAAGACTATCGGTGGTGACATTTATACATCTGACCTAGAGACTGCAGAAAATGCATGTATCGAATGGGGTCAGGATTACGGATATTCATGTGTCCGAGAAAATTCAACTGGTGAAATCGTATTTGACTACGGTGACATTTTTGATTTAGTTGCTCAGGGGATTGTATAATGAGAACTTACATATTCAAAAATTACTTAAATGATGACAATGGTGAATTTATTCCATTGCAAACTATTCAATCCGAAGAGTTTGGAAGACATTTTTTCATTGACATTGCATTTGAGTTTATAACTGCACCTAGTCTTAAATCAGGTGGTTATGACAAATCACAATTAGAATATGTCAGTTCATGGACTGACTGGGAGGGCGTCAATATGGAAATACTTTTTGATATCTACAAAGATTTAACATGGAAAGAAAATAATGACAATAAAGAAAAGGCACATTCTGATATGTGTGAATATATGGAAGCAGTAGAACAGGGAGAAATTCAATACCTATGACAATCGACAAACTGTCACACTATTGCCCTATTGCTCTACAATAGGCATTATAATAAGTACATAACAAACAAACAACAACAAATGTCAACTAATTCACGCATCGGACTTCAATTATCAGACGGTTCAATTCTATCCGCTTATCATCACTGGGATGGTTATCCAGAGTGGTTAGGCGTTACTCTTGAACAGCAGTTCAATGAAATTCAAAATGTTGCCGAATTAATTGATGGTGGTGACATGAGTTCATGTTGGTCAGACAATGTGTATGACTATGACAAACAGGAATTTGTAAAGCGTGAACCATGCCCAGAATATTATAGTGAGCGTGGCGAGAATGTGCCACCAGTATTACATAAGAATTTCAAGGATTTTATTAAAGCGACTGATAGATGTTGTGGTGAGTTCGCTTATCTATTCAAAGATAATAAATGGCATGCTTATCAGGTTTATAACGAAGACACCTCTAGACCTGTTGCAATTCCACAGGAGGTTAAGTAATGTTAGATTTTTTATCAGATGTATTAGAGGATTTTTGCTCTAAAAACGATCTTCCTTTCATGAGTGCTGACGATCTTTTATATGGGCACCAGTATGCTGAGATCGATGCCCTAACCATTTCACAACAAAAATGGTTAAATAATTATATCGCAGTATGGGACATAATCCAAGATCAGGATTAGTGGACAGTTCACAAACTGCACACTGAGCGGTCACAAGACCGCTTTTTTCATGTACAATTAGTATATACAAACGAATTAAGAAAAATGTCATCACTTCACCACGAATCACTCTTAGAAACATGTTACGACGAATCATGGGAGGATTACAGAAAAGAGCATAATTTGACTGATGATCAATTATATGCATTAGAGCAAAATAGCAAACTAGGATACTTGCCAGTTATAGCAGAAGAGGCAACACGCCGATTCAATGACTTGTGCCAGTAGACAAACTGTCACACTAGCACCCCACAGTGCTCGCTCAATCGCTATAATAATAGTATTGAAGCGATGCTCACATTATCAAACGCTGAGGGATACCCTCGCTTCAATCATTCTTCTCTAGTCAATCCTATGCAACTCACATCTAAAAAAGCATCAATGAAAGTTGATTTCTATCCTGTTAAGTATTTGGATGGTTCTATAAACTCTCGTCAGTTGCTTAAGATTGTCACATTCCAAGGTGCTACTCAATCAAAGAGTTATATTAATTACAAAGATTTCACAAATGAAGTTGATTCTCGTGTAGAGGGTTACGGTTACGAGGTAACCGACTTCAATACTATTCCACAATTTTTCAATTCAGCACTATCATGTGCCACCTAACAAAGTGTCACACAGGGGGTTGCAATGACCCCCAAAATGCCCTATTATTATAATAACAACAAACAACAACACATGAGAAAAATCGAACAACAAATGAACGACGCTATCAGACAGGGGCGTAACTTCAGTTCTTCAAACACTTCAGTTCAGCACGATGGTGCAGAGACATTTGTTTATCTTCATGGCAACCATATTGCCACAGTAAGACAAAATTCGATTTTACTCTTCGATGGTGGTTGGCAGTCTAACACCACTAAGTCTAGACTCAATGCACTATTAGATGAATTTTCATATGGTGCTAGAGTATTCCAAAAGAATTTCGAGTGGTTCGTAGGTTACAAAAATCTCAAAGAGGATTTTGTTGACGGTTTCGAGTTAGCAATTAGTTAACACATAGAGGGCAAATTGCCCTCTTTCTTTATTACTTTCATTCTTACAATCATGCCTCGTAAATCACTAACAATTGACAAACTTAGCAAAGATCTTAACTTTTTTCATGGATATGTAGGTGAGTTAGTTGTTGAGTTCTTTGACAAATCTTATGACACTATTATTAACTTTGTCAATAAATATGAGCAGGAAGATTGTAATATAGTGTATGTTGAAGATGATGATGAAGAGGACAACATTTTTCACATTTATGCATATGGAGAGAAACAAATTCGCTCCTTATGTGATATAATGAATAATGATTTTGATATCGCTTACTTATCACTCAAATCACTTACTGAGAGTTAATTAAATGACTAATTCCGAACAACTAAATGACATCTACATTGACAAACTTATGGAGTCTATTCCACAAGAATTGTGGTTTAATCATGTTGATGAATATGTTATCAACTGGGAGGATTATCCTGTCTTAAGTGACAATTTAAAATCTAAATCTATTCACACTAATTAACATCATGCCCCACAATCTATGCGAACAAATTGATTACGAAGAAATCGTAAAATACTTTGAAGCATATCCTGAAGAGGTCAAATCTGGTCTCTATGTATCAACAACTAACAGCGAGTCACGCCGCCAGAGAGTTAAGCAATCCAACAAATTACAATGAGTTCATCAACAAATAAGACAGCAACATTTACAATTGAGTTATCACATAACCAACTAAGTTTTCTTAATTTGTTGTTAGTCAACTATGAGAATGTTTGGGCAGGTAGAGATCAATTACCAGCACATGTTCAAGACTTATTAACATCAACTAGACATCAGTTACTAACATGCAGAAAGAACAATTTGCAATCGGAGTAACAATTAAGTACGATAATATAATTGGTGAAGTACAATTTGTTGATGACAAATACATCACCTTTTGTGTTAGTGAACAGGACTCACATTGTCCCCATAGTTTACATCCAACCTGTAAAGTTGCAATGCTAGTTTATCCCCACCAATGGAAAGATTGTGAGTTAGTTAGTAACAACGAAATCCACAAAGATGCGTAGTTAAGTGTATACTGTACGCAAATGTGTAAATCGCAGTTATCACAATCAATCTCGCAATTAGGGGCACTATGTGTTAATAAGTGTTTTCCACAGTTATTAACAGTTTTGTGGAAAAGTACGCATTTATTTTAAATACTTAAATAAACATATATGCGTGTTATATGTCATTAACTGTGTGGTCACTAAATGTATATTTAAATGCGTTGAGTTGTTGTGCATTAAGCGAGCGTAACATAAGAATTTGAAAATGTCAACAACACAGACACACAAAGTTACACACAGTCCTGAAAGTATCATGACATACTAACAAATAGCATGCTCACAGTTGTTGACAGTCTGTGAGATTATGTGTTATAATAACAGTATCACACAGGGATTCAAAGTTCATGAGTAATTAACAGCAACCCACAGCTACAGTTAGTATAACATAAGCACAGTATTGACAGTGCTCGATGTTACATTTTGACAGTTATTTTATGTCTTATGTGTTATTATGTGGCGGGTGATGCCTATTTAAATTCATGGAACCTTTATAAGCTATAAACGACCCAGATCGACTTCGAGATAACGAGATATAAAAAAAATTTCTGATATATAATTCTAAGTGTCAGTCCACATATTTGTGAAAAAATTTTCCAAAATAAAAGTATCCCTCAGGGTTGACCCGATAACAGACGAATATACTCTCATAATCCCCGAATCATTCTGTAATGAATTAGATTGGTACGAAGGAACAAACATTATGATGTCTCTAGACGGAGACGGTGTGTACTTAGAAGAGAACAATGATTGAGCAATATGATAACTTCTTAGATCCAAAAGATCTTGAGAGAGTTGTTAATGATACGGATGATGTTAGTTGGCGTATTCAATCTAGTAACGGATCGGGCAATGATTTCCTACATTATGATGTAAGTGATAGGGAGTACTATAATAAACACCTCTGGGGGCAACTCAGACCAATATTAGACGGCGACTATAAGGTAGACGAAATATACTTTAACGGGCAATGGCCTGGTAGGGATGGTTCTTTGCACATAGATAATTGTGTGCGAACCGTGTTATTATATGTCAACCCCTCTCGACCAGAGTGGGGAGGATTCACACAACTAATAAGTGGAGATGAACAGATCATCATACCACCCGTACAGAATCGGTTAATTGTGTTTGACGGCAACATACAACATAAGGGGTATGCCTTCTCAAACCAGAATTGCCCGATGAGGATCACCTTGGCGTTTAAATTAAAATGAGAACCACATTCCATGTATACGGTAGAGACAACTACCCAGTAAGTCACGACCTCGTTAACATCGATGAGGATCAACTACTACAGAAAATTAAAGAAAGAAGAATAGACTTCAATGAACATGAAGTCTTGAGAGTAGAACAAGATGATGAAGGTCTCGCAGATGCCTCTTATTGACTGTGCATATATAATCTGTTATAATACTGATGTCCAAGTAATTAATTATGGCTAAAGGATTTACTGTTAAAGCTAAGAACCCTCCAAAGAAACAGGCAGGGCAGAACGAATGGGACTATGACGCGGCGTGGGAAATGTTGAAGGGCAAGAGTCTTGTCTTTTGTATGCCTGGTCGTGGTTGCTCATTTGTATTTCTAAAGAATTTTGTACAGATGTGTTTCGATCTGGTACAGCATGGAGTAAGTATTCAGATATCCCAAGACTATAGTAGCATGGTTAACTTTGCTCGCTGTAAGTGTCTTGGTGCTAATGTACTAAGAGGACCTGACCAAATTCCTTGGGATGGTAAACTGAAGTATGACTATCAACTCTGGATCGATAGCGATATTGTCTTTAATACTGAGAAGTTGTTGCAACTTGTTCTCATGGATAAAGAGATTGCTGCAGGTTGGTATATGACAGAAGATGGTCAGACTACCTCAGTTGCACACTGGTTGGATGAAGATAACTTCCGTAATAACGGTGGTGTCATGAATCATGAAACTGGTGAGACCATGACTAAGCGTCGTAAACCTTTCACTGTTGACTACACAGGATTTGGTTGGGTGCTTATCAAGCATGGTGTATGGGAACATAAAGAGATGAAGTACCCATGGTTTGCTCCTAAGATGCAGGTCTTTGAGTCTGGAGAGGTACAGGACATGTGCGGAGAAGATGTTTCATTCTGTCTCGATGCACTCAACGCAGGTTTCGAGATCTGGTGTGATCCTCGTATTCGTGTTGGTCATGAAAAAACAAGAGTTATTTAAAATTACTATACAAGGTGGGGAGGTTTACTCTGACCTCTCCGAAGAGGAGTTCATGGATAAAATGACTGAACTATCCTCATGTTATTATGAGACAGGTTATCCTGACCCTCAGACAATCTCTCACGAAACTTATTATGGCAAGACAACTAAAGACTAATATTATGGGAACCTCCTATAATGTTGACACTCCCGCTAAAAAGACGAGGCAAGGTAATAGTAAGAATTCTAAATATTCTGCCACATCCCGTAACTCGGCTCGTAAACCTTATAGGGGGCAAGGAAAATAATGGGTACTGAACTTCTAGCGACCCGCGAACTGCTCGCGGCGGCGAGTCTCGATCTTAATGATGCATGGAATCTCTCTTGGGGAGAGGGTATTCAATTTATTCTTGTACTTACATTTCTATATTGGTTAAAGAATAGAATCGATTATCATTTTGAAAAGAAGAAGTCGAGAACTCTAGTATATAAAGTAAAAATTGTTGATAAACCAAACTAAATACCAGTATCTCCTAAACTCCTTTTAATTATGAAACTGACTATTGCACCAGACGGTTCCGTAAATTCAGAACTTCCTATTGGTGATGACCTCTCCACTCAACAATATGTACGAACTGCAGTACATACCACTCTTCACGAACTTGGATTCGTTATCCATGAGGAGTGGGAGATGGATGATGACTCAATTGAGATCGAAATAGAAGACCCAGATCTTGAAATTACTCACGATTCTGAAGGATGTTGAAATTAGGATATAAATAACCCTGATATCTATTTTTAAATTTAGTGGCGACCTTAAAATCCCGCTCATATAAAGACATTGACCTCTCATTTGTACCAAATCCCGTTACTGGTGATTTAAATGTACTAAAAAATGAGAGGGCAATTGTGCGTAGTGTTAGAAATTTGATTCAAACTGGTCTGAAAGAGCGATTTTATTCAGATGTTGGGTCTAATATCACAAATAATTTGTTTGGATTCATCGATGTTGCAACAGGAAGTATAATTGCAACACAAATTGTGGATCTTTTGAAGATTTTTGAACCAAGAGTTGCTAATGTAAAGGTTGATGCGTTACCTAAACCTGACGATAATGCCTTTGAAGTGAAAATCGCGTTTAATATTGTCGGTGAAGAGATACCGATAACCCAATTTTCCTTCTTATTAGAAGCTACTAGGTAAAAAACATGCCCGTAACGAAGTTTACTAACTTAGATTTTGATCAAATTAAGTCCCAGATAAGGGATTATCTTCGTGCGAACAGTAATTTTACGGATTTTGACTACGAAGGATCAAATATGTCGATATTAATCGACATTTTGGCGTACAATACCTATATTACAGCGTTTAATAGCAATATGGTGGTCAACGAATCCTTCTTGGATTCGGCAACATTAAGAGAAAATGTTGTTTCATTGGCAAGAAATATCGGATATGTGCCTAGATCTCGTAAATCTTCAAAGGCAATCGTAGATTTTGACTTTAAATTTAACGGAAATAGCAATACTGTCACTTTAAGGAAGGGTTTAGTCTGTGTAGGTGCTCAAGATAACACATCTTTTACATTTTCTATCCCAGATGACATAAGTGTAGCGTCTCCAATTGACGCAAATAGTCCATCACAGACAAATCCTAGCAGATGTGCTAAGTTTAGGAACTTAAATATCTTCCAAGGGACTCTACTTAAGAAAACTTTTACTGCAAATGGTCAAAAAGACCAAAGATTTGTATTACAAAACTCATTTATTGATACAGATTCCATTAGAGTCTTTGTTACTAAGGCAGGAGCGTCCGCAGGACTTGAATATTCTGTATTAGATAACATTACAGGCATTAACGAGAAGTCAAATATCTTTTTAATTCAAGAAGTTAAGGATGAACAGTACGAATTACTGTTTGGCGACGGTTTATTTGGTAAAAAAATTGAAAATGGAGATAGAATTGAGGTAACATACATTGTTACTGATGGTGTAGACGGAAATGATGGTAAATTTTTCTCATATAGTGGAAATGCTGTAGATGATTCAGGAAATCCTCTTGATTCATCAGAAACAGTAGTTGTTAAAACGGTTCAAACCGCTAAAGGAGGCGGTGAGATCGAAGATATTGACTCTATTAAGTATATCGCACCTAGAATCTACTCGTCGCAGTACAGAGCGGTTACAGCAAAGGATTATGAAGCAATTATTCAGAGTGTTTTTCCAGATGCAGAGTCAGTTTCTGTTATTGGTGGAGAAGAATTAGATCCTCCTGAGTTTGGAACTGTAGTTTTAAGCATTAAACCTAGAAATGCAACATTTTTATCCGATTTTAGTAAATCTTTAATTTTAGATCGATTAAAAAGTTATTCTATTGCAGGTATTAACCAAAGAATCATCGATCTTAAGATTTTGTATGTAGAATTGGATGTAAATGCATATTATAACCCAACTGTCTTCAGTGATACTGACGGATTGAAGGCACAGGTCACAAATTCTCTCAATGTTTACGGAAAATCGACTAATTTAAATGCATTTGGTGGAAGATTTAAATATTCCGACGCATTATCGGTTATTGACAATACAAATAGTGCAATTACATCGAATATTACTAAACTAACAATTAGAAGAGATCTTAAACCAATCTTAAATGCATTTACTCAATATGAATTGTGCTTTGGTAACCAATTCCATGTCAATCCTTTAGGTAGAAACATTAAGAGTACAGGATTTAAGGTTAATGGCAATCCTAATATGTTATACTTTGCCGATATTCCAAATGAAGACTTAAAGACAGGAAATATTGCCGTTGTTCAGTTGTCTGAGATTGATGATACCCAAACATCAGTTATTCTTAAGTCTGCAGGTACCGTAGACTATGTGAAGGGTGAAATTATCATCAATACTATCAATATTGTTGACACTGAACGATCATCTGGGTTGGTTGAAGTTCAAGCATATCCAGAATCTAATGATATCATTGGTTTGAAAGATCTTTACCTTCAATTAGACATGTCTAATAGTAGGATAAATATCGTGAGAGACACCATATCTTCTGGACAGCAAATTTCTGGAATTGGGTATAAGGTTACCTCTAGTTACTCCAACGGAACAATCATTAGGTCATAAAAAGGATGTTAGAAACCTATAGCCCCTTATCATCCAGAGTTAAGACATACCAAGTAGTTTCGGACTATGTTCCAGAGTTCGCAATTACTGAGAATCCTCTGTTAGAGGACTTTTTATCGCAATATTATATTTCACAAGACCATCAAGGTGGTGCTGCAGATATTTCTGAGAATATTGACAAATATATTCGTATTGATAACCTAACTCAAGATGTTATTAGGGGTGAAGTTGCATTAGCTGCTAGTATTAGTGCTACTGATGATGAGATTGGTATTGGAACCTTTACTACTAGTGGATTTCCCGCTCAATGGGGTTTACTAAAGATTGGTGATGAGATTGTTACATATAGTGGTATTACTAGTAACTGCTTTAAGGGGTGTGTAAGAGGTTTTAGTGGTATTACAACATTCCGTAAGGAAAATGCACCTAGTGAGTTAGTATACTCCACCTCGACGCCAGGAGAACACGCTCAGGGCACTAAAGTTCAAAACTTAAGTGCATTGTTCTTAAATGAGGTATATAAGAAATTAAAAACAATGTACACACCTGGTTTAGAGGGTGTACAACTTAGTCCAGAACTAGATGTAGTAAATTTTGTCAAAGAGGCAAGAAGTTTATATGAATCTAAGGGTACTGACGAATCTTTTAAGATTTTATTCAAAGCATTATTTGGTTTAGAACCAAAAATCAATGATCTTGAGAAATATCTGATTAAACCATCATATGCAAACTATCTTAGACGAGAATCCTTTGCAATTGAGTTAGTTGACGGTGATCCGTTGAACTTAGTTGGTCAAACACTGTATCAAGACAATGAACCGAACAATCCTAATGTAAATGAAGCAAGCGGACCTATTTCTGAGGTAACTCAGATAAGAGATAACTTTTATAGGTTGTCTGTATTCATTGGTTATGATGATAGGGACTTAATTCAAGGCACATTTGCAGTTCCTGGCAAAACTCAAGTAATTGGTAAGGTTGGACTTGGTGCAACAGTGTTAACTGTTGACTCTACTATCGGTTTTGGTCAAACTGGCACTATTGAAATTGGACAGTCTACAGATTCTTTCTATCAGGTTGTAGATTACACTGAAAAGACTGTTAATCAATTTATTGGGGTAAGCACCACTAAAAATGACATTCCTTCGACTACAAACATCTTTACACCTACTGTAGTTTACGGTTTTGAAAATAATGACCTTTCAAAAAGGGTCAATATGCGAGTTACTGGCGTTCTTAGAGATTTTACCAGTAATCAAGAATTATTTGGACTAAGTAATGAGTCTAGAATCAAAGTTAAGAACTTAGGTCGCTTTATTACCAATCCATCCACTTCAAAGTCGTACGAACAGATATTTTTTAACTCTTGGATTTATAATACTAGTGCAAGATATCAAATTGCTGATTTAGGAGGTTCTACCTTAACTTTAGCAGGAACAATTGATGATTCTAGTTTAAAGGTAGGAGATACTGTAGATTTACTTGTTAGAAACACTGAAACGGTTGCTGCAAGCAATCTTAAGATTACTATTGTCAATAGTGCCAATAATTCAGTTAATGTTAACGCTCCGTTCGTTACTGACCCTAGTTTAAACTATGATATTCGCAGAGTTCAGAATAAATCAACTAGTAGCATTGTTCCTATCATAGGTGGTCAAAATCAGATCATAACTGACATTGCCAATACATATATTCTTGATAAAAACAAATCTGAGAGTGGAGATGTAGAAGGATTCGTTGCATCAAACTCATTACCATCATATCGCATCGATGCTGATAAAATTCACTCAGTTTTAGTCAATCCTACTGTAGGTGCGGGTAACTTCCAAGGATATAACACATTAACTGATAGATTTACAATTATTTCATTTGCAAACCCTGTTCCCTTTAGGACTGGTGATGAAATTGTATATATTCCCTCATCAGGATCTGATCCTATTGCTGGATTAGATAGGGCATCATATTTTGTCGAGGTATTGACTTTAAATAATCAAATTAAGTTATACCAATCAAGATCATTTATTCCTTCTGGAATTTCTGTTGAATTTGTTCCTCCTAAAACTGCGGGCACACACGATTTTGTTATTTTAGAACAAGCGGGCAAATCTATTTTTCCAGGCAGAGCTCTTAAAAGATATGTTCTTAAACAAGACTTAACTTTAGGTAAAGAGACAAGAACTACATCAGAAAGAACTCTTTCTGGTAATACTGGTATGTTGATTAACGGAGTAGAAGTCCGTAACTATAAATCAGACAATTACATCTATTATGGACCTGTACAATCTTTAGATGTAGTTAATGATGGTGAGGGTTACGATGTTATGAATCCTCCTAAATTGGTAATTGAAGATAGTAGTACAGGTGTCAATACTGCATTTGGTAGAGTATCAGTTTCTGGTGAGATTGTTGATGTTGATATTGACCCTGTTGAATTTGAAATTAATAAAGTAGTTTCTGTTGATATTTTTGGTGGTAACGGAAAAGGTGCTAAGGCACAAGCAGTAACAGAATTAAATTACAGAACCTTTGAGTTTAACTCAAAAAGTTTCTATGATGGTGGAACAATTGATCCTGTAGATAATAGGTTTATTACGCCCTCAGACCACTTCTATCAAACTGGTGATAGGATTGTATATTTAACTAATAACAACGCTCCTGTAGGGTTAGCAACAACTGCTGCAGTAGGTATTGATACTTCTTTAGTTCAAGGTCAATCATATTATGTTGGTGTTTCTAGTGACACTATCTTCCAACTTTACAGATCTAAGGCAGACTCTATTGCTGGTGTAAATACAATTGGGTTTAGCACTGCCGCTACCGCATTAAACACAGGCATACATGCCTTTAGAGACTTTGAAACTAAGAGAAGAATTTCTCGCGTTACTATGGTCAGTGGTGGAGAAGGATATTCAAACAGGAAAATATCAGTCTTATCTGCTGGTGTTAGTACATCAAGAGACTTTATTCAATTTAATAATCACGGATTCAAAGACGGAGAAGTAGTTCATTACGGTATCTCCTCTACAGGTGGTACAGTCATCAGTGGATTATCAACCGACGCTCAATATCAAGTTCTTACAATCGATGAGGATCGCTTCAGATTATGTAATTCTGGTTTAGCAACCTCTAATGTTCCTGTTACTACAAACTTCGACAATAAAGAGTATGTAAGACTAGATAGCACTGGTACAGATCAACAGGACTTTTTCTATCCTCCTATCAATGTTGATTTAAATGTTATCACCAGTTTGAATAAAATCGTGAAACTAACTGCGACACCAGTGGTGCGTGGTAGTATTGTTGATGCTATTTTATTTGATGAGGGTAGAGATTATGGATCAAACATTCTCAATTTTGAAAAAGCACCTGCAGTTACATTAACTAAAGGACAATTTGGTCAAATTGGTTTAAGTATTATTAATGGTCGTATTATTGATGCATTTGTACAAAGTAGAGGTGTTGGATATAACGGTCCTCCTGAGTTAACAGTTGTTGGTACAGGAACTGCTTTTGGTGCAAAACTTCGTGCTGTTATGGACGGAGATGGTATTGATAGTGTTGTTGTTATATCTTCAGGTATTGGATACAGTGCTGGAAATGCACTTGTTACTGTTAAAGAACCAGGTGACTCTGCAACATTTTCTACTAGAATAAGAAAACTATCAACTAATCAATTTGAGACTACTGGTACAGTAAATGGTGATTTTCTTGGTGCTGTTGATGGTGGATTAGCAATTGAGACAATTGGATATGGGGATACTATTAGAGAATCATTCAATGATGATGGTAGTGGTCATTCTCCTATTATCGGATGGGCATATGATGGAATTCCTATCTATGGTGCGTTTGGATTTGATGATACTGATAATATTCAGTCTTCATCAAGAAGAATGCAGACTTCATATAAGATAGATGTTAATAGAATTACAAATAGACCTTCAGTTACAGACTGGCCTGCTGGTTCATTTATTGAAGATTATTACTATGACTCTACAGGAGATTTAGACGAACATAACGGTAGATTTGCAAAAACACCAGATTTTCCCGATGGAATTTATGCATACTATGCAACAGTAGATATTAATAATAAACCAGAATTTCCATATTATGTTGGAGACACTTATAGAGCTCTTCCATTAATTGTCAATACAGTTTCTGGTGAAAAAATTAAACAGACTTCGTTTAGTTTTGAAAATTCAAAATTAGTCAGAAATACATTCCCATATAAGATGTTTGGGGATGGAGCATCATATGATTTTGTATATCAACCTTATAATTTTGTATCACAGGTTGCTTTACCTTCTAAGTTAAATCGTGGTAATCTTACTAGCGTTTCTGTTGGACAACCTGGCATTGGTTACAGTATCGGATCAAATATAGAATTTAATAATGATGATACTGGTGGAACTGGAGCAAGTGCTTTTGTTTCTAAGTTAACTGGTAAAGATATCAATAAAATTCAAACAGAGTTCTTAACTTATGACAATACCGTATTTAAATGGTATCCCGATAGAGTTGTTGGAAGAATTGAACCATTACATGAATTACAATTAGAAGATGATGTAATTATTTCTGGTTTATCAACAGCAGTCGATAAACTTAATGATAGTCATAAAATTAGTGTAGTTGAGTTTTCTACAAAATTATTAGATGATGGTTTTGTTGGAGTTGTTACTGACATTAGAGTTCAGTCTATTCCTAGTACACTATCTGTAGGGTCATCAGTTGGATTTGGCACTACTGCTGGAATTGGTTCGGAAACAGCAGCAGTTCTCAATATATTCAGAGATGACAGTGTTCTTAGAATTCGTAGATCTGTTGGTGTAGGATCTACTCAACAAACTGGTATTGCAGTTACATATTTCCCTAACGAGTATACCATTCCAATCAGAACAGATGCATTTGAGTCAGATCCTGATAGAAAAATATTCTTTAACCCTACTGAGACTGTTGGATTTGGTACAACTGTTGGACAAAGTGTTAGTAAGAGTTATCAGTATCTTGGTGTTACTAAAACTAGATCTGTCAAGACTCAAACTATTTTCTTGGAAAATCATGGTTTAAAAACCAATGATCAATTATCTTTCTCTGTGCCTACTGGTGGATCTGCAATTTCTGTTGCAACATCCTCAATATTTGCAGGAACTTTCTCTCTCCCCTCTACAGTCTTTGCTGTTGCTAAAAATGAAAATGTTATTGGTGTAAAAACTACCAAAGACTCTAAAGAGTTAGTTTTTATCAGTGGTGGTAGTGATGCGTATGATTATCTGTTTGAAAAACAAAATACTAACTTAACTGGTAGAACTCAAAGAATTAAAGGTAAAGTTCAAACATCTTCTGCTCATGAATTAGAAACTGGAGATACAATTGATCTTATTGTCAAACCTGGTCTAACAACTGGTATTGGAACTACCTCATTTGTCGATTTAAGAATTATTGATGATTATTTAATTGCTAATCCTTTAACTGTTGATACCACAGGTATTAACACTGTTACTAATAGAATTACCGCTCTAAGTCATGGTTTGATTACTGGAGATAGAGTTTATTACTACGGTGATGACTTACCAGGCGGTATTACTCAAAGAGAGTACTATGTTATCAAAGTTGATCAAGATACTATTCAATTATCGGAAACTTTAAAACAAGCGATTGCTAAAACACCAACAGTTGTTGATATTACTTCGGTTGGTATTGGTTCTTGGAGTGTTAACCCAATTAATCCGCAACTTAGACCTTTTAAAGATAATACTGTAAAATTTGACTTAAGTGATCCTAGTCTTACTGGATTCCAACTTAAATTCTACTATGATAGCAATTTCTTCAATGAATTTGTTGGAACTGGAAGTAGTGAAGGATTTGAAGTTGTTGGTGTAACCACTTTAGCAACAGTTGGCATAGCTTCTACTAATCCAGACTCAGATGGGCATCCTACAGTCAAATTAAATTATTCTGACAATATTAAGACACTTTATTACAATGTTTTCGGTCCTAGTGGTTTATCTACTAATGATCGCACAGTATTGAACGCTAACGAGATTAAATTTGTTAATAGTAACTATAATGGCAATCATAAAGTAATTTCTGTTGCAAGCACAGAATTTAGTTTTAATTTAAAGGGAATTCCAGAAAGTTTAGAGTATAAAGCAGATGATTGTGAAAAATTATTTTATGAGACAACATCTCCTAATGCAACTGGTGGTATTGCTACAGTTAGACTTATAAGTGGTGGATTTGAATATGCTAAATTACCTGGCATTTCTAGCATTGCTGGAAATGGTATTAATGCAACATTGATCCCAGAATCTGATAATATCAATAGATTGGAGCAAATGAATGTTCCAGATGATGTTTATGGATATCCATCAGACAATACTCTTAAACCAGATGCATTTATTCCTAGATTAGTCAGTATTGATAGTTTCGGTACTATTGGCGAGGTAAATGTTATTAGTGGTGGTAAATTCTATGTTAATGCACCATCTCTTGTTTTATTCGATAAAGCAACTGGTGAGATCGTAGATAGTGGTTTAATTACTTGTGAATTAAGTGATTCTGCTGTTATCAGTGCTAAAGTCTCAGTTGAACCTGTTGGATTATCAAATAATGAATTTGGTGTTGCTCCCGTAAGAAACAGTAACGGAATTAGCATATTGAGTGTTGAATCTCAAGGCGGCATAATGACCTGCAGAATTAGTACTCCTGTTTTAGGATATGTTGCAGAACCTTTTGCTATTGGAGATTCTGTTGTTGTTGAGGGTATTTCATTTAATAATGATGGAGATGGATTCAATTCTGGAGATTATAAGTTTGTACCATTTACAGTTAGTGATTATAATGATGCAGTTAACCCAAGGCAGGTAACCTTTGATTTAACTGGGGTTTCAACCAATCCTGGTACTGGTGCTACAGTTACATTTGGATTTGGTCAATTAGTACAAAGTGATTTCCTTGCAGAGTTTGAGGCAGTAAAAGTTTTATCTGATTTTATTCCAAATGAACCATTTACAAAAAATGATAAACCTAACGCTGATATTCAGTTAGACTTCATTGATAAGAATAGTGCTAAGATTATTCTTAGTGGTGCAGAACCATTAAATGTTGGGGATAGATTAACAGGTAAATTGAGCGGTTCTAAGGCAAGAGTTATTGATATAACTGAATTTGATGGTAGTTTTAATTTAGATTCTTCTGTTAGAACTATTGTTGGATGGAGAGACAATATTGGTATTATTAACGATACTAATCAGGTATTGCCTGATAATGATTATTATCAAAATATGTCTTATGCAATTGAGAGTCCTAAGACATATGAAGATCTAGTTAACTATGTTAATGACATTGTTCACCCAACTGGTCTTAAAAACTTTGCAAATACAGAAGTTTTTGTTGAGGGTAAACCTGGCGATACTAACAAACCAGCAGAAGACGCTGGTGGGTTAGTTCTTGATTTTATTGGTGATCCTCTAAGAGTTGATTCAATAGCATATTTTGATCTTGCTAGAGATTTCTTATCGGTTGGCAATATATCTAAATTTGTAGAATTAAAGAATACTCGTCTTTCTGACTTTATTTTAAACAAAACAAATAGAGTTTTACAAATTGATGACATTTCACCTCAATTTGTATCCAATGAATCTAATGATCTAAGTGATTTCAGAGTTGTTGCTCAATATCCTGCAGGAAGATTTTTCCAAAGATTCCTTACACAAACTGTGTTTGAAGCAGAAGATCCTGCTAAAAATCATTATCAACTTAATGAATTTATTTCATTAACTGTTGATCGAAACACTTACTTATTACAAAAAGTACAAATTAAGAATTTTGATCAAGTTGGCATCACTACATCCTATGGTGATTTTGATACAATTTATGATGATGCTAATCAAAAAACAAGGTTAATTTTTAGACCAACAGAACCATTTGATACTGACTATAAAGTCAAATCACTACAAACTAATTTCTCAGATGATGTTGGTACTGGTAGCACTGCTTTTGGACATGTTCGTTTAGATGGTGGTGTTGTTCTTGCTGGTGCTGCTAGTACATTAGGAGTTAGTTCTACAACTAATATTATTGGAGTATCTACAGTATCTACAACAGCTGCCGTAATTCAAGCAATTGTTATTGATACACCTGGCGAAAATACTGTTGAAGGCAATCAAGTTGATTACCTAGAGTATGCATTGATGCATGATGGAACAGACACTTATCTAACTGAATTAGCTGCCTTTAACACTAAGCAAAATCTTAGTGGTTTGTCTAACCCTAGGTTTATTGGAACATTTACTTCCGAAATTGATGGTGGTCTTCTTAAACTTAACTTTGCTAATGATAGACAGAGATCTGTTAAAGTTAAAGTTAAGACTACAGCAATTGATCCATCTACTGTTGGTGCTACTAATTACAGATTTAAGATTCCATTTACACCTGATGGTACAGAAAGAACTGGTAGATTAGAAACTACAAGTCAAGCAAAAGCAGGTATTTCTACAATTGTTGGTATAACAAGTATTACTGATCTTAGTGTTAGAACAACAGTTCATGTAGCATATGGAGCAACCCAATCTATTCACTCATTATATCTGTTATCAGATCCAGAAAAAGGACAATCATTTATTACCGAAAATCCAATAGCAGCGATTGGTAGCACTACTGGTGTTGGTACATTTGGTTCTACATATAGACCAAATGGCGATCTAAACATTGAGTTCCATCCATCTGTTGCTGGTATCGTTAGTGTTACTGCATTTAGTGAAGTTCTATACAAACAAAGTGACCCTAATGGTACTCTTGATGGTATTGGTGAACTTAATTACGGACAAGTCTTTGAATCTGTTGCACAAAACACATACTTAGGTATTAACAATAGAGATCTTAAATCATTTGACTTAACTCACAAAGGAACTCCAATCTACGCTCGTGAGACTAATATTGCCGATCCTTCTCAACTTGATTACGCATTTGGTATATTTAATCAAAAGCATTTCTTTATGCCATTTGAGCAGTTAACTTACACTGCAGATTCTAACCTTATTGGTGTTGCTGGTACAGGATTAGTTTATTATACAGGTGCTGGTAGTACCGCTCGTCTTCCTGAAGAAGTGTTTGCTATCAAGAATAATAATAATCAATATCAAATTGCTACTTCAGAAATCAATGCTAGAGCAGGTATTGCTGTAACATTTGTGCCTGGTTCTGGTGCTGGTAACCAACATAGATTCTCTATGAGAAAGAGAGATTCTAAGTCCATGATTTCTATCTCTGGTCTTGTTCAAAAACCAATATCATTTACATCTGTCAATTATGATCTTGATGTTCCTGTTAGTGGTTTTGTTACTGCATTTGTATTGAGTGGTATTTCTTCTATTCAATCTGGAGATTTACTTAAAATTGAAGATGAATATTCTATTGTAAGAACTGTAGGATTCGGTACTACTACCATAGGACCTGTTATTGGTTTAGGTACTAATTTGCTTGTAGAGGTGGAGAGAGGAGCAGTTGGTACTGCTGCTACCCCACACTCTGCTGGTGAGACTGTTAGAGTCTTTAGAGGGTCTTTCCAGATCTTAGATAGTACGATTCACTTTACTCAAGCACCTCTTGGTGGTGACATTGGTATTGTTAATCCAAATAATTTACCATTTGCTAGAGCAACATTTGGTGGTAGAACTTTCCTAAGAAATGATTATTCTAAAAACCAATTGTTTGACGATTTATCAGTATCCTTTGATGGTTTAGAATCAACATACCCATTAACATCTATTGGTGCTGCTGTTACAGGTATTGGTACAACTGGTGGTAACGGTGTTCTGTTTATTAACAACATTTTCCAAGCACCATTTAGTGAGAATAACCCTGAGTCAAACTTTAAAATTCTTGAATCACCTGCAGGTATTGCAAGTGTTCAGTTTACAGGTATTAGTTCCTTTGGATTTACGGATCCGATTATAGACATAGATGATGTAAATGAGAACCAATTGCCTAGAGGTGGAATTATTGTGTCTGTTGCCTCTACGCCAGGCAGAGGTTATGCTCCATTTGTAGGTTCAAAAGTAGTTCCTCAAGTAAATTCTAACGGTAATATTATAGATGTTATCGGTATTCCTACTGTAACAGGAACTGGATTCCAAATCAGCACTGCTGCGTATAATAATTCAACTGGTATATTACAAGTCACAACTGCAACAAATCATGGACTTACTATTGATGATCAAGTAAAACTTGTTGGTCTATACTTTACATGTCCAAAAGATGATGTAGGCACACCTACAAACTTTGTATATAACCCTGCAACAGGTATAACAACAGTTA
>CETQ01018864.1_pt1 | contig 20851 bp, 30 predicted proteins | sample 531261 | NCBI WGS metagenome assembly CETQ01 (sample SAMEA2622376, study PRJEB7988) | marine metagenome | biome: marine biome (ENVO:00000447); feature: surface water layer (ENVO:00002042); material: "saline water (ENVO:00002010), including plankton (ENVO:xxxxxxxx)" | depth 5 m
TAATAAAGGTATCACCCATAATATCTGCACTCTTACAGACATATAATTCTTCTTCAATCTGTGTCTGTTGTAATGTAGTGATGCCTGGTCTTACTAGAAGATTACCAGTGTAAATTCTAACACTACCATGAGTAATTTCAATGTCAGTATTTTTATCAGGAGTTCCTAAGACATCAACAAAACTACCAATGAGAGTAGGATCCTCACTATAATTTAAATTGTCTTGATATTTGTAGGGTTTATTTGCAACATCTTGTTTGACATTACAATTAAAATTAGTGGGATTAGATTCAGAGGCTGACATGATTTTTAAGTGTTAAATGTTTTGTTGACGAGACCAGAGATCATACCACCCTCTAATAGAGTTTTAGCAGCATTTGATGCAAGATCATCTAAGGCACCCTCACCAAGTGCTCTTTGAATATCTTTTTGTGCCTCTTCAGCAGCTAAAGATACAGCAGATAAAGTTTCGGAGTTCAATTTTTCTGAAAGATTTTTCTTGATAGCAGCAACCTGATCAATCTTAAATCCTTTAGGAACAAGAGAATCCATGACAGCAAGTTGGTCACTAGTCTTAGCACCAACAGTAGCAGCAGCACCTTTACCAAGAAGTCCAGATGCAATTTGATCTTTGACACCAGTGAGAGAGTGACCACCTGATATGACACCAAAGGAAGATTTGGCAGCACTGGTGAGTGATCCAATATCTCCTCCTGCAATTTTACCTATAGAACCAATAGAACTTAGTGCAGAGTTGTTACCCAATAAAGAAGATGCATTAGCAGTTATACTTGAGGGATCTCCAATAATACCACTTGCTTTGTCAACTAAACTGCTAAGTCCACCAAAACCAGATCCTCCTGTAACCTTTCCAAGAGCACCACTAATTGATTCTGGGATAGCATTGGCACCCTCACCAGAAATAAAGTTTGTAAGATCCTCCAGTGGTCCTTTTAATCCAAGAGCAGCTTCCTCAACTGCTTTTTCAATTGCCTCGATACCACCAATATCGGGATTATTAATACCAAGATCTTGTAAACTTAAACCTAAACCCTTAGCAGCAGCACCTGCAACACCACCATCTCCAAGAGGACCAGCACCTAAAGATGTTGCTTGAGTTGCAATATCAAAGAATTTGGCAATAGTATCATCAGGAACAAAACTATTAGCAAGAACCTTGGCACCCCATGATTTAGGTACTAAGTTTCCTTTCTTACCATATGATGATACAGTGTTTGATTTTAATAAGATACGACCAGTGGTTGCCTTCATGTTAATATTTCTACCAGCATCCAGATCAATATCTCTTTCTGCATGTACTGCAATATCTTTTGCATTAACACGAACTCTACCTCTATCAGCATTGATAGTGATATCTCCTGTAGCAGCACTTACTCTAATGTCAACACTATTAGGATTATTCTTATCTCCTGCTCTAATTTCAATAGACTTGTCACATGCCACACGACCTAATCCAGATCCATGACCATGAGTAATCAAGAACACCTCTTGATTATCATTCACTGCATATATTTTAAATGTTTCTGCACCATCCCTACCAATTAGAGGAGAACCAGATTCAATACGAAAATGAGATCCTCTAGAATCAATAACTCTCCTGCCCCAGTTCTTAGTAGTCATTAGTATCCATATCCTCCGCTATCGACAGATCCACTTGAGTTGTTATCAGATGAGTCATCCATATCCAATACACTAGTTGTGTTGTCAGTATCTGTATTTGGTGGTGGTGTTGATGATGTAGGTCTCAAATCTCTTCTCGGTAAGTCAGTGGCAGAGTTATCAACCTGTGGTAATGGTGTCTCTGGAGTTTTCATGATGTTTAATTTACCACTTCCTCGTACACAGTCTACCACAGTAAGAACTCCTTGCTGTCTTTCTTCAGGAATAGGACCGAAGATTGGTCTAAGTATTGCACCTTCACCAGTCTTTGTTTTAATTGTGAAGATTGGTTGAGATTCAAATTTAAGGATATTTAATACCTTAACAGAATTTATACCACCAGTAACAGGATCAATAACTAATTCATATGTAGGTTTGTTAGAAACATTTATTAGAAGATCTGTCTCTGGAACTAAACCTGCTCCAGCACTAACAACATTAGAAGGGATAGGTTCTCCCGTTGCAGGATCAAATTGTTGTTCTTCATCAACAGTGTCTTGAGTATCAGGGTCACGGAATCCTCCTCCTTTTGGAACAATTGTAATTAGGTTTTCTTCGATGATACTATCACCAGGCGTATAACCAGTGCCAGGATCCTGTACGAATACAGTAGTCACACCAACATTATCATCAATAGCACCCTCTTCTACAATTGGGTACCCTTCACCAGTGCTTGTAATAACAACACCAACAATCTGACCATTTTCATCAATGATTGCTTCACCATGAGCACCATATCCCTTACCACACTTATCAGCAAAACTAATAGCGGGAGGTGTTCTATAATTTCTGCCAGGCACAGTAATGTTAGCACCAATAATGCCTGCAGTTCTACTTACACTATCAGCAAGAGTAGTTAATCCTGGCGTATTCTCAATAAAGTTACCAAGAACAACATTACCAATTGCTCCTATACCACCTCCACCAAATATTTGCATAGTGGGGTTACCACAATTCTGCTTACCACCAGTACAAGATCCACCACTACTTAGATCATCAATTAGTCCAGATATTCTACCAACACTACCAAGACTATTTGTAACTCCAGATGGTATTAAGTTGCCAAACTTACTCTTAACTAAACCACCAACAAGAGCACTAGGATTTTGTACAGCATCAACAATGCCACCAATACCATCAGTAATTCCACCAAGTCCATCGGCAAGTGAATCAATTTGATTTGCAATTCCTGCAAGACCTTTAGTACCACCACCTTTAGATTGTTTGTTCATGGCATAGGAAACATATGCGAAAGGATCTGCCCCTTTCTCCATAGGACCACCAGAGACTTCATACTTTCTTATGGGAGGACACTTATCTTTATTTGTTTGTCCGCAATCTAGAAATCCTCCAAAATCTTCAATAGCTAATGCTGAACCCCTTAGGAGATCCCCTATGTCAAATCCATCCAAGATATTAGAAAGATCTGCTAAAGGTAACTTCATAGCATCAGCAATATTATTAGTAATATTATTCAAAAAGTTAGCAGCAAAGTTAGTAGTAACACAACCAGCAAGACCAAGACCAGATGCTAACAAATCCTTCAACATGTCAGAAACTGTTCCTCTCAATCCTTCAACTACCTTGTTAGCTACACATGATAAAGCGTTCTCTGCGTTCTTAATTTTAGGTATCTCACCAATTTGAGCTGCTCTACCAGCAGCGTGTGCAACTGCATATGATTGTGGTGAGTTGCCAGTTTGTGCAAATACTTTACCAAAAGTGTCATTATATAATTTCTCCAATCCATCTTGTAATTTTCCTTCTAACTCATCATATGCAAAGTCAAACATTCGTCCAACAAATGCATTACTCTGAGTTTCTATTAAGTCAGCAACAGCATCGATCTCTGCCTCTAATGCCATCCCAGTCAATTTGAATTGATCTATTCTATCTGCCATATTCTCAAGGGCAGTAGACATTCTTGATATAGGAGTTGGACTACATGTGTCTGGAGTAATTTCTTTACGACCAGATCCATTTTGATCTACAAAGGTGCCTTCATTAGCACTAGTATTTGTTATCTGTGACTCAGCGTTTTGTTCTCCTGTTTCTTTTTGTTTTATTTTATCAAATGCAGGAGTAACTTCTGTGAATCCTGTAAATGGTACAAATGGGGTAGAAAATTCTTCAGTTCCTTGATTTATCTCAACACCAGTTGCTCTACCAAAATGACCTAAAATTGCAGGTATTTGTGCATCATCACCATCTAAAAAGAATCCAAATACAATGTCACCCTGTTGTAGTTGAGTTGATTTTGAATAGTTTGCGGAACCACTACCTACAGTGGTAGGCAACAAACATATTGCCCAAGGGAGATCCTCATTAGGGATACCTGGCGATTCAGTAAATGGATGATAACCCATGATACGAACCTTGTATCTAGATGCCCACCCTTCACCATCATTGATTTGATCAGGTTGAGCATCCCTAGGAGCAACCTGACCAATCCACCAACGGAAACCGTCTCGGCCTAAAAATTTTGCTTTACCTAAAACATCTGTTTCTAACATCAGTCGTCGTATACTCTACACTCAAAAGCGTCTGGATGATTGTCACAATAAATTTCTAATACTTGATCACTATGTCTATTATGCCAATCGTCAATTCTAGCATCATTAGGAGAAATTTTTTCACCTTCATGCTTATCCATAAATCCATGCAATTTTAAATCTTCTGGAGTATACTCAAGCATACCATGATTGACATGTTCTTTCCCATCTTTAGGATCAATATACTCGTGAATGTGTTTTTCTGATTGATTGCAAGTCATAGAACCTCTTTATTGTTTACTCCCAGAAGTGTCCCGTAGGACTCTGAGAGATGTGTATGATCTGTTGCCAGCAAAGTAGTGACTGAGCTCCTTTATAATATATAGACCGCTCAGTTTATCGTCAACCTCATCATCAGAGGTAACTTTTGGAAACTGACAATCTATTTTATCACCTGCCATCAACTTTATGTTAACTGGCACTGTTAATGTCATGGATTGATTAAATAAACTACTGTATCTCCAAATTGATTGTGCCATATCCTCAGTTTGAGGTTGTACAACCGTAGTGTCTACCTTAGGTTCTAAACATCCAGTAGCATTGATTCCAGTTAGAATTCTATGTGCCATGTATGGTCTACTAAAAGGATGTTCTCCATTAGTAGGATCAGCTTCTGGGGGTGGTTCATCCAATTCTGTTCCTAAGTGTTCGCCACCCATTGTTCCCCACTTAGCAGCATATGATGTATCATACTGAGTAAATCCCCATGTGTGTGGATTAAAATAAATTCTATATGTAGAATATTCTCCAGACGCTGCAGACCTAAGAATATTTGCATGACTTTCTACAGTATATCCTAGAATTTTTTTAAAATTTAATTCTGAATTTTCACCAGTTTGAACACCACGATTAAAAATATACTCTGCAACTACATCACCACTAATGAGACTCTCAATAGACTTGAATCTCATACCATTTCTAGTTTGCCAAAAGAAAAATCCAGCAGTATTTTGTTTAGAGTTTTCAGGTATTGCTCTTGCGGCAAGCATAGGTGCAATGGTAAATGGTTTTCGCATGTTACCAATAAAATTAATCTTTCCTTTTGTGTTTTCTACCTCATCAATATCATCCCCAGTAAACTTACATGCCTTTAGTAAAACATTTATTAGATCTGAAATACTTTTACCAACAAACTTTTCAATAATTCTAGTGTTGTTATTGATAATTGCATGTCTAGATACTAAATTTAAAGTAAATACCTCCAATTGTTTCTCACCAACATAATTTGATATGTTATTGACATACATATCAATTACAAATTCACCAACAGATGTTCCACGATCAAGTTCAATTGGAGTTGTTAAATGTATTTCTACTTTTTCTCCTCCTCTAATCGGTAAATCATCATATACACCTCTCTGTCCTGATGATGGATCAGCAGTATTTGTAATGGATAGATTAGCAGTAAAGGTAGGAGAAAAAAGATCTTCAAAATACTGAAATTCGACAACACCAGCCTTCAATTCAATCTCTTTACTCCCGTCTAGGGAAAAGATCGTGAATCTTTCAAAAGTTGAACCTTGAGTAGGGGATGCTAATGCCATTAAGTAAAGTGATTATTGAGAACTCTCATAATATCGATTACATTACGACCTTCAGATGAAGTTTTTACCATAGATGTCGCACTAACTTTTTTAGTTCGTGGTTTTGCTACGGTTGTGTTATTTATGATAGGGATTGGAATCGTGTACTTTTTCTGAAGTGGTTGTTCTGGAATATTCTCCTGAATAGTGCTAGAAATTGGTGGAGCATTAATTGGTGCTTCTATTGGTTCAAGAGTAAAACCAGCATCATCAGGCACTTGGATAACTTGAGCGGGTGTGATATTAGTTTTACGAGTTTTACTAATTGGGTCTGGTCCTCTGTTCAAATGGAAAATTGTATATTGTCTTCCCTTGAAGGTAAATAAGATATTATTTCCTTCACCTCCACCACTTTGCTGATAGAGATCACTTTCATTATATGAAATCTCAGGTGAGAATTGGATAGGTGCGTTGTTAATATCTTTTGAAGCAAAGTCAGGACCAAAATGAGGACTTTGTGTAAACGCCCGCCAAGGTGATGCAGGAGAAGATACCCTATATGAACTCAATGGTCTACCACGAACAAAAATATGATCCATAATTTCATGATCTGCTGTGATATGATCGCGTTCCCAATTAGTAGCTGGATATCTCTGAATATGAACATGAGGACCACTAGATCTACCAGTGCTACCAACATATCCTACAACCCTGCTATCACCAATATTTGAACCACCTCTTCCCATAATCTTTTGAGCACGATTAGAATTTAGTTGACCATTACCAACTCCCTGTTTAAATCTTGTAAAAGCCTCAGTAATTTTAGAATCTGGAATAGTAATCATATTATCACCAGTTCCTAAAAACATTTTAAGGTGTCTTGCAAAATCCTCTTGGGTGCTTTCATGACTTAATCCTTTGTTGACTAGAAAATTCGTAGCAAGGGAGTCTTGAATTTTTGGAGTGAATTTAGCAGTCATTGGAATGATTGCTTGTGTTGCATAGACTTGTAACATATCGGGATTCATACCATATCTTCCCACATCAGGTGCATCCATAGTAGATACCTCTTCTAAAGTTTTACTTGTTAATTCTGGATCATTTTCTGATCCGATTGAAGTATAACTGAAGTTCAAAGATTTTGCAACTAAATCCAGTAATGCCATATAGTTTGGATCTCTGTATACAGTTTTCGGATCCATATCATTAGTTGGATTTGGGGTATTTGATGACCTTCCATCAAAAACATTTGTACCTTCAGGAGTTATAAGTTCCTCAGCTTTATCTTCTGCATTATTAGCATTTTCAAGTCTTGGATTTTTATATCCCTCTTCCTTACCATAATTTAAAATCATATTTTTAATATTCTCAAATGCAGCAACTGCAGCATTTTTTTCATTTCTTAATTCATCCGACAACTCACCAAATTCTTTTCTAATTTGACCAGACTTATCAGTAAAATCAAATTGTTTTAAATTATTCCAAACTGCTTTGATTACATCACCAATTTCTTTAAATATTTTAACTATACCTTGCATCAATTCATTTACATATGTAATAACCCTATTGACTTTTGCAATTAAATCTTCTATAAATTTAACAATCTCTGGTAATTTATCTAATAAAAACCCTATAATTAATTGACCAATGACCTCTAGTAAATTGTCAAAAAAACCACCCTTCTTTTTCTTAAGTGCCTGACTTACACCACCAGTAGTTTTTAAAGGTTTTGCCTCTAGAACTCTTTCTTTTTCATCTTTTTTCTGACTATCTAATAATTTTTGTCTATCAATATTTCTGGTGTTTATTTGAGATTTTCTTGCTCTAATTTTTGCACCCATAGCCTTCCTAAGACCTTGCGAAGTTTGTCTAATCGCAATGACCCCAAAACTAATTGTTGAAAATACTTCTTTATTAGGTATAAGTTTCATGCTGAGTACACGCTAATATAATGGTACAAATAATCATTAGATGGATTTGCAGTAGGAATGTTAATACCAACAGTAGGTGATGAACCATCCTCACCATCACCCTCGCCTGATGTTGCACCAGTGCCAGCAGTATCTGGCACAAACTCAAATGTTGGTAAATTTTCAGTCACATTATTGTAAATATTACTAAAACCTTCTCTAGCATTTGATATAGCATTATCAATATCCTTCATGGGAGTGAAGTTTTCCTGAAAATTACCATCCTCGTTTATATTGTTTGGTGTAACAGCTTCCATATTAACATCAGATATATCAGTTGATGTTTTAGTAGTGCTAATAGGAATATCGTCTAGTCCTGGATATATTCTCGCCATAATCCTAGCGATTTGCTCATACACAAGAGGATCTTTAACAGTATCATCTAATGTACCAAGTTTTCCATCAGGACCAGGTTCTTCACTTCTACTTCCAATACCACCCAAATTGAGAACTCTCATTGCTAGTGTATTGATAATATTATTATCACCTTCAGGTAAACTTGCCTTTAATCTTCTAACCTCTTTGAGGGTTTGTTGGAATTGAATTTCTAATTTGTCAATTTGTATTTTTGCACCCTCCACATTTGTTTTTTTCTTTATTTGTTCTTGATATTCAAATTGTGCTTGTCTAATCCTAGACATGTCTCTATAAAGACCTGTTAAGTTTTGTAAGGTGGCAAGTTGTGGTTCTGTTCTATCAACATTCTTTGCTAGTTTAACTAGATTTTCCCTCTCAAAAGCAAAATCGGTCTTATCAGTGCCCTGCCATAAATATCGTTTATCTTCGTTGCTGCCGATTCCTAGAGCGGGTGAATTAATCAAGGATCCTTCTGCACCTGCTTTTCTATACCTAGGATCACCAGTTCCATAGTATCCCAGTTCTAATGCTTTAATTTGTTTTTTAATCTCAGCAATAACGGTATTTCTCTCTGCCTCTTGGAACATTCTTTGGAAAATATTTCCCGTTAAATCTCCTTCTTCTGCTTTTTTTAATTCCTCTTTTAAGTTATCAATTACAACTTGCCTATCACCGTTAGCATCTGCAACTGCCTTAGCAATTTGTCTTTCTGCATCACTCTGTACATTAGTTTTTGCGAGGTTGAAGGCCATTACTGCTGCAATACCCATCCACACAACAGGATTTGCTAAGAGCGATAAAATTGCAGGAATAGATGAAATAATTGCTCCTACTAAAGCAGTGATACCCGAAATAATTAGCGGTATACCAAACTGAAATGCTGCGAATACACCAACAGCAACTAAACCAACTTTGATAAGATTATCTCGTATGTTTTCTAATGTTTTTGTATCCCCTGCATTATATGCCTTTAACGCCTTAAGTCCTTTATCTGCTAAGAAACCAAGAAATAAATTTTTTAGCACATCCATGAGTCTCCCCATCAAACCCTTAGTCTTAGTACCAAGAGCAACGATAGGTTTTGTAAGTTTTTTAATTACAGAACCTTCAATAAATTTTTCTTTATTTACTTTCTTCTTTATATCTGCGTCTTTTTTGGATCTCTGTCTCTCGTCTTGGAACTCTTTATTGTCTAACTTAAAGTCAAGTTTAAGTAATTCCTGTACTGCAACTAAATTTCTATTAATCGCCTGTATTTGATTACCTAAAGCAGCAAAATCATTCTCTTTAATTGAATTTTCGGCAACAGCATTTTGTCTAGCAGTATCCATTCTCTGCGTCCCTGTTCGTGAGGATCTAGGCAGGAGTTTATCTACTACTACAACCTGTTTAGGTTTTGGTGCTTGCTGTTGTTCTTCAACCATTAGCCTGTTTGTGCTTTAAGGTTCTCTTCTTCAATATGAGATTTAAGTAGAGAAAGATATATTTCCCGTTCCCACGGGATCATGTTTTCAATATCACTCAAGCTATATTTATGATGCTGCATGAGGGCGAAGTTGATCTTGTAATAAGAGACAAGATCCTCATGCAACATCGCTAGTTGAAAAAAGCTGCTAATCCCTCAAGTGGAATAGTGCTCTCTACTTTTGTAACGGGATTGACAACTGTGACTTCATGATACAATCTGGGCATAGTAGCAAAAAATTTCTCTAGTTTTTTAAATTGCATTGATCCCAGTCCTTCTAGGAATTCAACCATTTCTTTGTGAGTAAAATCAGTTGACTTCCAAGTTTCTTCATCATTGTAGATCATATCAACACAATCAGCGATCATATCAAATGATTGATCAAATCCAATATTTTCTATATCAAAGTTATCTTTAATAAATTGATCTAGTGATGGATACCTCATTTTCATAGTAAGGGTATCATCTAATTTGATTTCTGGATCATGCTCTGGATCACGAATCACTCTAATCTCATCAAGGTTGACTGACATGTCTACCTGAGTCTTACCGTCATCAGGACAAGTAACTTTAATCTCGACAGACTCACCAACTGACTTTCCTCTAACATTTAAGAAGAGATACTCAATATCAAATGTGGATAATTTATCAACTTTGATACCTCTAGTGAGGATACAGTTGTTTAAGACTTGTTTAACTGCAGTAGCAATATCTTTGATATCATTGCTCTCCATTGCAATAACAAGGATTTTTTCTTCTTTAACAAGAAAAGGTCTATATCTAACTTTTTTATTAGACGAAGGCAACACCAACTCATAAGTTGGAGAATTAATCTGGGGTAATGGCATAATAATTTTATCAGTGGCTTATTTAGGCGTTAAATCTAACGGATTCTTCAGGATTAAAACCTAGAGCAATATTTGTTGATGCTGGTACTACTGGGAAGTCACCAATAATTTCCTCCTCAACAGAATCGTTATTAGATAAATCAGCACCAGTAGTGATAGGAGTTGGAATACTAAAGTCGTTCATTAGTCCGATACGCTTACGCGATCTACTATCAAACGCTCCAAAGAAGTAACGATCATAGGCGAATGTTACTGTACATTCTAGCACCCTATTACCATTATAGGCAACGGGCATTGAAGTTACATTAACGGGGAATGCATTTAAGAAGGTATACTCTATACTTCTAAAATGATCTTTACCAAACTTCTGTACCTTAATACTATCACATTTATACTCATTAGGATACTGCATACGATGATAATATCCTTGCTCTACTTTATCGTTAATAGATCCCTCGGCACCCATATCAGCACCAGACGCTATAAAGTCTTGCCATAACTCAAAAAATTGCAATACTCTATAATCAGTATCAACATAAAAAGTAAGATTAGTATCAGTATATACTCTAGTATGAGCAAACTTCTCAGTGATACCAATTCTATTACCTTCAATCTGTGCCGTACCAAAACTGGTTGCTGGTAATTGTGCTTGACTACAAAGCAATCCTAGATCTCTAGTAATAAAAAAGTTACTAACAAGAGGTGCTCTGGTTGTGATATGTCCACGCAGTCTAGTCAATGCACCAAACCCACTGAAGAATACTTCATAATGGTTGGTGGTCTCAACTTTTTGGAACAGTCTTCTTATCTGTTCCGTTTTCTTCTTTCTTGGATAAATGGGCACAATAAATACCTAAAGATTATCGTTATGGTACAACATGGCATATTCAGGTAAGTTTAGACCTACAAATGTACAAAAATATCGAGGGGACTACCGTAATATTATTTATCGCAGTTTGTGGGAAAGAAAATTTATGAAATATTGTGATAAAAATGAGAATATTATTGAATGGGGTAGTGAAGAGATTATAATCCCATACCGTTCTCCTTTAGATAACAGGTTACATAGGTATTATCCAGATTTTTATATAAAGGTAAGATCTAGGACTGGTATTAAAAAAATGATTATTGAAATTAAACCTAAAAAGCAGTGCCTTGAACCAAAACCTCAAAAGAGAAAGACTAAAACATATATTAGAGAGGTAATGGAATATAGTAAAAACCAAGCAAAATGGCATGCTGCTAGAGATTATTGTCTAGATAGACGCATGGAGTTTAAAGTATTTACGGAGGAACATTTAGGTGTCTAGGCTACAGGAGGTTGTAGACAAAGCAACTGGACTAAGAAGTCCAGATGATATTATGGAGGAAATTTTAGTGGCACTTACTGACACTAAAAGAATACTTCCAGAGATAGGAAAATATTATACATTTGTATACCTAGCAAAAACACCTGGCATAGAATATGATGAGTTTCCTCTAATAGCATGCATGGAATTGGAGAGATGGGGAATAAAAGGATTTAACTATCATTGGGGCAAAATGAGAAATTATACATGGGAGGAGGTGATTGGTGAGTTCTATGAAGTGCTACCAATAGAGGTGAATGACGCAAGAAATCTAAAATATGCAAAATTCAAGCTAAATACATAAAAATACCTCTGTGTAATGGCGATTTTAGAAGGAACATCATTTTTTCAAGAGAGTCTTAGCAATTTAACTAGTTCTGGTAGCAATGCTGGCACTAATGCACCTCCTGCAGAACCATTGAGGTATCCTATTGACATGATTGCAGAGACTACTGACTATTTTAAATTAGATATTCTTGAGTATCCAAGAAACGGAGGAGGAACTGCTGGATTTTCAGCTTTACAGGAAGGTGATAAATTATCAACGATAAGATCAAGTGAGGTTACTGATGTTGCTGCAAAAGCAAGAGCAAAACAAACAATTATTCTCCCTATACCTCAAAGTGTAAAAGATACGAATGGTGCTGGTTGGAGAGAGGATCAATTGAATGATGTAAATGCACTTCTCGCTCAAGGTGGCATCAATCTTATGGAGTCTTCTGCATTTGGATTAAATACCATCGCTAATGCATTTGCAAATCCAAGTAAAGCAGGCAACCAAGTAAAAAGTCAATTTTCCGATTTAGCTAATTCTGGAAGAGCACAAGGATTGGTTGATTTAATTAAAGCAAGAGCTGCTGCATCAACTGCAAATCTTGTAGGTGGTAATGTATCAGCAAATGGATTATTATCAAGGGCAACTGGACAAATTGTCAATCAAAATACTGAAGTATTATTTAACTCTGTTAAATTAAGAGGATTTGATTTTGGTTGGGATCTTACTCCTAGAAGTCAAACTGAAGGTATTATGTGTGGCAAAATCATTAAGATGTTAAAAAAATCTTTGTCGCCAAAATTTGATAGGGCAAACCCAACTGGATTTTTAAATGCTCCTGACATATTCAGGATTACATATATGAAAGGGAGTGGTGAACATCCATTCTTAAATAAGTTTAAGGCACTTGCATTAAAAAATATGAGCATGAACTATACTGGTTCAAATACATACGCAACATATAGCGATGGAACTCCTATTCATATGCAGTTACAACTCACATTTATGGAACTTAATCCTATCTACTCTGAGGATTATGCTGGTACAACTAACGGAGTTGGATTCTAATGGCAAATCATTACTTTAAAAGTTTACCTGACATACAGTACAGGAACCCTCTCAAGACTAGTAATACTCTTGACAATTATGTCACTGCAAAAAATTTATTTGTCAGAGCAAAAGTTAGAGATGATATTATCCCTTCAATCACTTTCTTAAGATCTTATACTATTGAGGACGGTGAAAGACCACAAGATGTTGCAGAGAGATTGTATGGTGATCCACTGTATGATTGGGTTGTTCTAATAACTGCCAACATAATCAATGTCAGACAAGATTGGCCAATGAGTAGTAGGAATTTATACAATTATTCTGTTAACAAATATGGTGGTGATCTAAACGCAACTAGAAACTATGAAACAGTTGAGGTTAAAGATAAGAATGGTAGATTAGTGTTACCTGCAGGATTATCAGTTGACAAGAACTTTAGTATACCTGACCCTGACTCATTTAATATTACTCTTAATCCAGTTCTAGGCATTACAAATTTTCTAGCAGAGACTAGACTAAATGAAAAGAAACGAAATATTAAATTAATGAGAAAAGAATTTCTCACACAATTCTTGTTGGATCATAAAAATGCAGTCGAGTATAAACCATCCTCGCAGTTTAAGTCTCGCAATTTAAAACAAGCAACTGGATAATTATCTTAATTTAGGACCACTTGCCCATCCAACCAACACATATCTCACACCTTTTGTTATTGGGTTTGCTTTATGTGGGCATCGAGAGTCAAATACAACACAAGCACCTTTCTTAGCGGGAATGGTGCAATATTTGTTGTAGTAATCTACAATGACTAACTCTCCTCCCTCATAATCCTCTGGATCTGAGAGTTGAACACTCATGGATAATTTTCTCCAAACTTTTTTGTTAGGAGCTACACCATAGTCACAATGCCAATCAAATCTACCGCCAGGTTTATATCTTAACACTTGAAACTCAAAAGTATTGATGTCAAACTGATATTGTTTAAAATTAATTCTAGTGAGGATTGATTCTCCGATTAACTCAACATCAGTTCCCCTCCTAGGTGGATGAACATCACAAACTCTAAAATCTTCTCTAGAGTCGCCAGGAATTTTCTCAGGAATCCAATATTCCTCAGTATCTGGGATTTCTTCAATATATCTTGTTAATCTATCTTTTGCTTCATCATTTAGAGCAAACAGATAAAAAGGGTCTTCATGAGACCGATTCATTTCATCTCTTTCTGCTGCTCTCTCAGAGAGAGTTTTTGTTTTCATAATTAAAGAAGTGCTTCAAGTTGTGATACAGAAGTGGCGTTAGTAATGGTATTATATGGTACTGTGGGGTTTGATTTAAGTGATGCAGATTCACCCCTCATATCTGCTATTGATTGAATATCTTCATTCTCTTTTTTAATTGAGAGATATCTACTCTCCAAAATTTCTTTGGTAATAGTCTTTGCATCATCTAATTCAGCAATGACATTTTTACTGTCATGGTAATACTTCCATGCTGATCTAAATGCAGTATTTGGTAGTTCAGATGCATCAATTAAAGAATACTCTGATGCAGTAATATCCTTTGCAATGATGGCATCATCAGATAGAGTGCAATCCACTGTAGGAATCACAACTCTACACTTTCCATCTACGCCATTAAAGACTATGACTTTATCTCTTGCCATTATGAATTAGCAGCAGCAGTAATTACAATACTCTGTGCCCAAGGATAAGCGATTGAGATTTTATTTCTAGCGTCGGTATCATCCTTCGCATATACATCTGCTCTAGTAGTGTTGGTATTATTACCATCATCAAAAGTGGCAGTGTAGTGATCTCCTTTGTATGCAGCCATTATTCTAGTTTAAGTAAACAAAAAAGAGGGAGTTACCTCCCTCTTATTTATATCATTCTTCCGCAAGACGCTGGAAGTATGCTAGTGCATCATCCTCGCTCTCTTTAGCGGTAAGTTGTTTTACTGGTTCTTGTGTTCTCTCTTCTATCTCATCCTCAATAGATTCATCATACGCTACAGGTTGTGCAGATGGGATCTTAAGAACAGCGTCAAGACGCTTCTTGAGATCTTCGTATGGTTTGAATTTATCAGTAGAGATCAATTCTGCAAGAGAATATTCCTTCTTCCAAAGTGCTTCAAGTGCGTCATCATCTTCCAAGAGAGCACCTTGCTTAGCAAACTCTGAAGAGTCGTAGTTCCAGTAACCAGCGACTTTCTTGATCTTGATCTTAAAGTCTGCTCCTTGCCAGAAGTCAAAAGGATTGATAGGTGACTCATCCTCAAACTCTGGTTGCATAGCACCCATGATTTTGTCAAAAATCTTTTTACCGTATTTGTATAGAAAAACTTTTCCCTCATTTTGAGGATTGGCAGGATCCTTAACAATATAGATGTTGCTATAGTAGGAAAGTTTACGCTTTTGTTTACGAGCGATTTCTTTGTCAGAGTCAACCCCACTGTTCCAGAGTCGAGTATTGTACTCAGATACTGGATCTTTACCATTAAGAGTAGTAAGACTATTCTCAATGTACCATCCGCCTGGTCCTTGGAAGGCATGTGAATACAATTTTACCCAAGGAAGGTCTTCACCATCAGGTGCAGGAAGGAATCGAACAACTGCGTATCCGTTACCTGCTTTATCAACTTCAGGTTTCCAGAGACGCTCGTCTCCTTGATTAGGGGAATTAGATTTCTCAACTTCTTTAACCAGTTTTGCGGTCAAAGAACCGAGAGATGATTGCTTTTTAAGCGATGCAAAAGACATAAGATTTGGCCTGTGTAATTGGATTTGGCTTGTGTACTGGTCTATTATAGGGCGACAGTGCTCCCATGTCAATTATTTTCCGTCTTTAAGACCCTGCCTTACTTTATCTAAAGTCTTTCTCATATTAGAGAAAAGGACATTACAATCAACATCCTTTGGAAATCCCATCAGAATAGCAGAGTCCCTTACATTCTGTGCTACCTCAGCAGCACGAGGATCATCAGACAATTTCATGCGAGTATAAAGAATTTGCTGTTTATCTAAAAGTTCATCGAGTAATTCAAGATGATCTATTTGTTCATCAAGGGGAAGTTCTGGAAATTTAAAGACTTGAGAATATACCTCTTCCTGCATTTCATTGATAATATCCATTTCCTCCTTAACTATATCGCTATCGAAAAAATTAGACATGAATCTCCGTTCTGTAATACTATTTATGTTGATTATACCATATTAAAGAGGGAGTTTGGCACGAGTGGTTTTCTTCATAAAGTTCAGTTGTTGGGCATCACATTTCAATTTTTCCTTAAGTGGTTTAGAAATCAGTTTAGTTACTGAGTCTAATTCAATACTGTGCTCGTCACAAAACAAAATAACTGCATCAATGTAGTTGATTTTCTCAACTTTGACAAGTTTTTCAATTTCAACGGCAAATTTTGCTGCTGTCATAAACTTTTTATTCAGTGCTGTTGTAAATTCATTTTCCATGTAATTCTAGTTGATAGTTTAAGAAGTTTTCTATGTAAGAAACTAGTAGGTTCATATATTTTTTCTTATCGTATTCTTCATAAACTACACACTCGCCGTCTTCACATGCCATGATAATGACAAGTTTTTTAACTGGAGTACCTGTTAGTTCATAATACATGCATGCATATGCTGCTGCCTGTACAAAGTACCCTTCAATCCAACTCCTAGGTTTTGGTGCCTTAGATGTTTTAAAGTCAATAACAGATAATTCTCCGTTATATTCTCCAATGCAGTCTACAGTACCAGCAACTCCAAGTTGTTTACTATAAAGAGCACCCTCTAGAGTGTGGATATTGTCAATCTTATTAAGAGTGGGTTTAGCAATCTTAAATAAGAACTCTGAAATGGGACGCACTTCAGGTAAATCCTCATTTTTTAAATAATGCTCTGTAAGAGTGTGCATGTCGGTGCCACGACTAGTTGCCTTACGAGTAATCTCGTTTGCCTTGTCTTCACCGACTCTTTTTCTCCATTTAGCAAATTTTGCTCTATTATAATGACTCGTGACAGATGTGATAGAAACTAATTTTAGTAGTTCATCTTCATCTGGAACCGAGTAATAACGAACTCCATCAATAGTTTCTCTCTCCAATGGAGAAAGATCTACATCTACATGATTAAACATTACATACTCAAAGCGTGTTTAGTAATTAGATATTCTTTACAAAGACCTGAACGAACGATGTCTTCAAGACCAAATTCAATACATGAGAATGAAGGCATTTGCTGTAAGATATTCATAAAATCAAGGATACCATTTCTCTCTTTATCTCGTGTGAGATCAGATTGAGTAGCATCACCACAGAAGTGAATTTTTGTATCCTCTCCTACTCTTGTTATTATACTATCTAATTCGTGAAAATTCAAGTTTTGACACTCGTCAACAATAACAATAGCATTATCAAGAGTTGTACCTCTTATAAAAGATGTACTCCAAAAAGAAATAGTCTCCTGAGTTTTAAGATTGCCATAAAGCATCTCAAAATCAGCATCGGAGTTCATCTCAAACATATACTTTACCATATTCTTGTAAGGAATTTGATAAAGTGCGGATTTGTCCTCATGGTCACCAGGTAGGAAACCAATTTCCCTAGTGGATACCAAAGAACGCACAATGTAAATTTTTTGGTATGGAGTTGTTTCATCCAATACCTCTTTTATGGCATTATATAATGTAATAAAAGTTTTACCAGTACCTGCACAACCATATACAAAAAGATTCTTTCCTGCTTTATAATCATCAAACAACTTTCTCTGATTGTCAGTCAGTGGTTGTATGTCTGTGAGAAAATCATTGTTGATTGGTTTTTTCCGACGCATTTGTTTTGCCGAATGTCCAATCCCAATAATTGCACCTGCAGTTTTTCTTTTTCTTGGCATATTAGTCTAAAGTGAGTTTTTGGCGATTTTGACCTGTTTTTTGAGCTCTTCCTAAGATCTCATTCCAACCAGGTTTGGATTTTCTGAGTTTGTCTTTCCACTCTCCAACTTCTCCTACACCAGGCATCGTTGATGGATCAGACCAATCCCTTTTCCAATCGGGATTATCCTCACACCACTTAGACCATTCTGTGATACTCATTGCAACTTCTTTCTGTTCGCCAGTCTCTTTGTTAATTACAGGATAAGTAGCCATAAAAGTTTACAAGGTAGTTTTATTTAGACCCACTCCAATGCCTCTGCACAAGTTGGGAATTGTTCGGTAAATACTGTTTTACACTCATTAGCAATATCCATATGCTCTTTTTGAGTGCCATTTGCAGTTCTTAGTTCAATATAATGAATCCATGAACGACATGAACCTGTCATGTAGATTTTAGTCGGAGTTGCTAACGGGAGAACAAATCTCGCACATTCCTTCGCAATGCCCTCACGGATAAGTTCATTGTATAGATCAGTTGCCTGAACGAAATGCCTTTGAATAATTTTTTGAAGTTGTTCCTTCTGACTCTGCGAGATATCATCGATAGAATTTTGTCTATTTTTACTGTCCTGCCTCCTAAGTTCGGGTACAGGAATATTTGTTGCTAATAAATTAGCATCTGCATAGCGTTGTGAAAACTCTTGGAATGTAAAACTACGATGTCTTAAAATTTGTGCTGCAATACCTCTGGTAGTTTCAATTTCAAGCGTCATAAACGCTTGCTCAAATACAGACCAGTGGTTATGTTTGATGCAATATTTTAAAAGTCCAGCGTAATTAGGATTCTCTTGATTATTCGGATTTGATACTCTGGCAACATATGCCATGAGTTTTTCCGCATCAGGTGTTGCCTGAATCAGGTTTACTGTCATCCTGTAGTCTTCTCAATTGTTTTAATTTAAGTTGTGCCTTTGCTCTCTTTTTTGCCCTACGCATATAAGAAAGTTCAGACTCAGTATACATTTCAGGGTTTTTTAACGCTTTCTTCACCAGTTTGATGGTGTCTTTTAGTCTCATAGTACCTTTTGTAAAAACTTACTAATTTTTCAGTATTGCTGTTTCCTTGCGAAATCCAGTCATGAGCACATTCGTAGATTGATTGTGCATGATAACCTTTACAACCATATTTAGTTAGTAGTAGTTTAAGGCACTCTTGTCTGAGTTTCATTTTTTGCGGTGTGTACCGCCAATCATCAGACATAACTTGACACACAATCATCATCCTTAACATAACAAGGTACACCTGCAGGGTCTAACCATTTGGTGTATTCAAAATCCTCGATAGCATAATCTAACTGGACTTGATTGTCACATAGGTACATATCCCTGTATCGATTAGTATACTCATCGATTTTTTGGATACGAAAATCAGGTTTTCCGTTAATCTCCAATGTACCACACTGGACATAACGATAGGGATACCTCTCAAGGATAACGGTAGGTTTCATGGTTTAGGTTTGAGATACTTCTCTATTTTACCAAATTCTAGCACATAAAACAAGCTCCTGTGAATACCCATTTGACGCAATTTGGCAATACGATGTTTGCCATCAATCATGCGATATTTCAAATTATAGGGATTAGGAGCATTTTTTGCGATAATGCCAGGATATGTAATTTCACAATCACTGTATCTTTTCTGATCTACAGTTTTCATGAAAAGTTCTCTAGACAGGTTCATGCCTTTCCAAGCAATTCTATCATGAGATATAATTTTTATTTTTTTATCTGTTAATAGGTGAAAGATGTCGGATAATTGGAGTATCATTGTTTCTCCGTTTATTCTCCAATCTCCATATAATGAGAGACTGCAAGAATGAACCCCATTAATCGGGATATCCGTCATCGTCGAATACTTCATCATAGTCGGTGGGTTTTTGAGGAAAATCACTGAGAACTTCCTGTTTTGTTGTATAAGCACTTATGTCAGAGTAAATTTCTGACTCAATCTCTTCAACAATGTTTTTTAGATCAAAAAGTAAAACTTTTAATTTTCCTTTGTTCATGATTATTCATTCAGTAGTTCACTAGACCTTCTATCTATGTTTGACATAGTTGAACTTGACTTAAAATATTTGTTTATAACTTCTAATTGATCATCATATCTAGCAATCTTATCAAGTTCAACTTGGATTGCCTCAGTAATATCTGAATGCTCTCCAATACCTGCTGGATGCTCTAGATATACCTCCACATTTGCTCTGTGTTTGGCAATTTCGCCTTGAGCATGTGCCAATACTGCTCTAAGCAGTTGTTCTCTCATATGAAGTGCCATAGACTTAGTAACTTTTTAACATTATAGTATAAAAAAAGAGGGGTGTAAACCCCCCTTGATACCAATGATGGATCTGACCTTCAGATCTCTGTACCCCTCAATAGGAGTACTTCGCCGTAAATAAACGCGAGAAACACGGCACATCCTATGGAGATTCCTCCGACAATGTATAGTGCTTCCATTGGTCTAACTCTTAGAGGCGAACTTGCGTTTCACCTTAATGCCACGATACATTAGTTCATGGTTACGGTTTTGTTCTCTCTCTGCGAGAACTTTTGCTTTATATCCTTCGGCGTCGTATTTGACACCGCGATAGGTGATTTGAGTCATTTGCCTTCTCCTGAAGTAGTTGGGATTTTAGCCCCGTTCCTTCAGTCGTTTGCGTCCCATGTACATGTTAGACCCATTGTTTCAACTAGATGAACTTGATAGATTTCCATGACTTCAATCCTCTGTTGAGGTGTGAGGTCAGGATGTCTTTTTACGCGGTCAAGCTTTTCAGCAATATCCGCACAAGTTACACCTGCAACCAATAGTCCTACTAAATGTATCATAGGATGAACGCTCCGTTCCGCGA
>CETQ01129531.1_pt1 | contig 20704 bp, 15 predicted proteins | sample 531261 | NCBI WGS metagenome assembly CETQ01 (sample SAMEA2622376, study PRJEB7988) | marine metagenome | biome: marine biome (ENVO:00000447); feature: surface water layer (ENVO:00002042); material: "saline water (ENVO:00002010), including plankton (ENVO:xxxxxxxx)" | depth 5 m
GAGGGTGGTGGCGGCGCCGGTGGCGGCGAGGGCGGCGGTGGTGAAGGTGGTGGCGGCGAGGGTGGTGGTGAGGGCGGTGGAGGCGAGGGCGGTGGCGTCGGTGGAGGGGAGGGTGGCGGTGGAGAGGGTGGTGGTGCCGGGGGAGGAGACGGGGGTGGCGGTGAAGGTGGTGGAGCTGGTGGCGGCGAGGGTGGTGGAGGTGACGGTGGTGGCGCTGGAGGTGGAGATGGCGGTGGTGGCAAGGGTGGTGGAGAAGGCGGAGGGGGCAGCGGAGATGGAGAGGGCGGTGGCGATGGAGGTGGTGGAAGAGGCGCCTTCTCGGGTGGGTACGGTGGTGGCGCAGGAGAAGGCGACGGCGAGGGGGGCGACGAGGGGGGCTGAGGTGGCAACAATGTCTCGGCCGGACCCGGTGAAGAATGAAAAGAATATGTGCGGTTCCGTGGGGTGTCGTCAAATAGTGACGCCACGGGGTCCGCCAAGGCTACAAATCCGGTACCCATCCCAAGCAAAACCACGGTAAGTGTGGCCACCAATGCTCCCGATGTACGGGTCGCACGGGGCGATACTGGGATATATGCCCAAGGAGACAGTGAAGCTGGTCTCTGCCTACTTGCTTGAGCAGGTGGTGGTGGTAGTCGAGCAGGAACGCGCGCGTACAGACGGTCTGCGTCCTTTGGAAACAGGTCAAAGTACCGCCTGCGTTGTGTCGTGGCATCATCTTCCGGGTCATCCGGAAACAGCTTAAAGAACTTGACGCGCTTTGCGCCAGCTCCGCCACTTGCCATACTACGCGTTTTGTTGGCACGTTGGTTGTTACTACACGATAATAACCCGTTGCTTATGATTCAAGCGGACCAATGCGATATCTATCTGGACGGCAAAAAACCCACCCATCGATGGCATAGCGCGTGGTATTGTAAGTGAATTTTGTGGTACTGGTTCCGTTGTGAGGCTTGCAACTAGTATGAGGGTCTTACAGCCGACCACGCGACGCGTTCCGTGCGTGTGTGTGCGTGTAATGCCACTCGTTTCCGATTCCGTTGCGCAAAACCACAATTCCATCGGCGATCTGGTGCCGATGCACCAAAAGCTGCTAAGCCAGCCCGGCGTCCAAAAGTTCGTGGAAGTGTTGATGCAGCAACTATTGCAGCAGGACGAGGCGGCAGCGGACAAGAAGTGGGAGGTGCTCGACTCTCCGATATCTGATCGCGAGCATCTCAAGCTCAACGCGCCTGCATACACATGTGTTGTGCAGCTGCCGGGCAGTGCCGGCATCGTTGGCGTATTCAAGATCGCATCCAACGGAAACTGCACATTGTTTTTGCGGATGAGCCGCGCCCATCTGGACGCTTGGTGCGAGCGCAACGCAGAGCAAAAGAACCGGAAGCGCATCTTTCGACGCGTACTGACCCTCCAGGAGGCGTCGATGCTCATCGGTCGCGCGCAGGCCTTCCGCTTGCAGCCAGGGCAGGTGCACCACCCGCAAGCCCTCATGGTGATCTGTTCGATGGCGCTCGCGAGGTGGATTGTGCCTCCAAAGGAAGATCAACCGATTCCGTCTCGCTGCGGCTCCTTCACGCTCATAGCCGTGCCACCGACCGACCAGAACTTTGAGCAGTGTCTGACACTGCTGGGCCACAAGTCGACTTTCACGCTCGCGACTAGCAACGAGGACGCAGAGAACTCTGACGATGAGGACATCGAGGTGCCGCTGACGTCGCTGATGCTTTCAGTTGACGTGTGGGGATCCATCGTTCAGGGCAAAAACCTCCGCAGCGAGTGGGCAGGCAAATTCACCAATGCCACCCGCATCTTTGACAAGTGCGCGCACCCCAAGACGCTGACAAAATGCGTGCCCTCGATCAACGCACACGCGGAGGGTGCGTCGGTCGCGCTGGACGCGATGCGCAAGCTGCTTACGCTAGAGACAAAGGGTTGCCCATTCAAGACAATGGCAAACGATGCACAGAAAAAGGCGCCATCCGAGACCCCGCAGCGGAATTCGACACTGTCGGCAGCTGAGAAGCACCCGGACGCCATCGGTTGCGCATCGGAGCAAAAGCCGCCCCCCGCCACCGAGCCCAGGATGCTGCTTGCGCCTTCGGATATGTCGGAATCCGAGGACGACGTGGCAGACACCACGCAAAAAAAGGTTAAGGCTGTTGAGGCGGTTGCCGCCGCCTCCTCCTCCGGCACCGCAGGCAAGTCTACCGCTGGAACGTCCCGCAGCCGGGCCGGAGAGAAGCGGGGCCGCTCGGGTTGCCGCCGCTCCAGTCCCCGGGGGTCCGATGACGACGATGACGATGAATATGACGATGGCTCCTCCTCCTCCGGCGTGTCGTCGACAGATTCAGAGAAGGAGTCGGACGACGACGAGGGCGACGCGGGCGACACGTTCGCCTCTGGAGTGGCCACGAGCGACGACGAGGACGAGGAGGGGCAAGAGGAGGAGGAGAACGCGAAGAAGAAGAAAAAGCAGGAGGAGGAAGAGGAGGCGCCGCAACAGCAGAAGAAGCAGAAGCTTGAGACGGCGGCAACGCGGGCGGAGGAGGTCGCGGCGCAGGCGCGCATAGTCGCCGCCGCTGAGCTGGCCGCCAAGGACGAGGCTCTGTGCACCTGCATGCGCGAGATCGCCGCTCAGAGCTTTGAGGACGTGTGGGCGTGGCGCGATGGTGCAAACGGCCCTGCGATGCCGGAGGAAAGCGCGCATCAGATGTCGCAGGACCTTGGCGACATCCAACAGGCCAAGTCGCCCGTGGCGCTCGTCGCAGCCATGAGCAATCTGGTGAAGACGCTGGCAAACGCGCACGGTGCGCACTTCAAGGGCGAGACGTGCGAGGTGCCCACGGCGCACGAGAAGCGCCTGCGCGCGGCCTGCAACCAAGCGGTGCAGTTCTCGGACGCCACCATGGTTCGCCTCGACAAGGCGATTCAGGAGTTGACCGAGGCTCGCGCCATGGGTCACGAGGTGCTCAAGCAAATTTCCGCACCAAGCGCGGGCGAGAATCCCTCCTCCTCCTTCACCGCCTAACGCTATATTCCCCTTTGTGTGATTCTTTGATTGAGAAACCACACGTGTGCGTTTGTCTGCGCGCGCATTGAGGCAAGCGGGTTTGTGGACCTTTTTATAAGAGCCGTTGTGGTGACGGCGCCGGTCTCACATGTCGGACGAAGGAAGTAGCGTCACCCTTATCTTCTACCGCATAAATCCAAAGTGGTGGAAGGAGCCTGCGCTTAACCTCGCCTCGGCAGTGGCACAGATGTCCAACTTGACGCACTGCGAGATTAGCCTGGGGGAAGAATCAGGCGGTGACGGGCAGACGATGAAACACGTGGCGCGCGTCTTCAACGACTCGGTCGGCGTGGTGAGAAAAAAACGGCAACTTTTAAACGCACCGCTTCGTAGAGCGCTGACCCTGCGTGCGCACCTGCGCAGGAGTTGGTGGAGCGCACGGGTCGTAACCCGCAAAATCTCTTCATTCAACTGGGGTGCAGTAAGATGGCCGAGCAGAAGATGCTGCACTACGTGCGCACGCAGTGCGTCGGCAAGCCCTTTTCTAACTACGCGATGGTGCGCTCGCTCGTGTGGCCGCGCGAGACGGACCACCAAAGTTTTTTTTGTGCAGAGCTCGTCGCGAGTGTCCTCAAGGTGGGAGGACTTCTCGATGCCAACTGCAACCCGGGCTCGGCCACGCCTGAAATGCTCCACCGCATCTACTCTTCGCGCGGTGCTGTGAGCGCCAATCCTTGCATTTTGCGTGAGCTCAACAGTGGCAACGCGACCGGTTCGAACGTGTTTATTGGCAACCTGACACTCAACGACCGCATATCCGAGCGCGAGTTGCTCGTGGCACCGGTGCCGACGCCCGCGCCCGTCCACCTGCCCGTCGTGCCACAGCCGGTCTTCCAGCCGGCACGCCGACGTGCCGACAGCCCGCCGCGAGGGCATTTTCACGCTGTCAATCGCGAGTATATGCCGCTGCACGCTGCGACGCGGAACGGTGGTGCGGGTGGTGGCGCCTGCTCTTCGCGGTGCGTCACGAGCGGCGGCATCCAGCTGACGATGGACTCGCTCAAAATGGGTGGTAGCCGTTGCAAGGTGCACCCAAGGTAGTCGGGATTGTTCTTTTTTTAAAAGCTGGTCATGGCGAGTACACGCATACACGCACGCACACATTGATTGTTTCTTTGGAAGTACCAAAACGCACACAAACCAAGAAAGGGTGCAGGGGCAAAGCGGGATTGGGGATGGGGGGTGGGACAGGGCGTGGCCCTGTGGAGCAACGCGTCGACGCGTGCTTCACTGCGCCTGGATGGACGCGTAGGTCTTGTAGCGCTGGTTGACCATGGTCATCGTGGTGCCAAGCGTCTTGAGGCACAGTTGCGCAACCAGCGTCTTGTACGCATCCCTCTCGTGCGAGATGCCAGCAAGAATCAGCAGGAGGATGGTGAACCAGTTGCTAGCCTTCAGGCCGGCCACGACCGTTGCCGTTCCAAAAGCCGGCAGCATGCGTGCTTTTTCTCCATACTTTTTCGAGGAAAACGGCCTGCCCATCCAGGTGTAGTGAGAGAGCGTGAAGAGGATGATCGTACCCGCCGAGACGCAGAAGCACACGAACGCCGACAGCTGAAGAAGGTACGCCTCCGAGTCGGTGTCATTGAACTCGTTGATAAGCAAGTTGAGGTCCAGAACAAAGACCGCAATCCACACGGCCCAGTGGATAAGCATGCCGGTCACGGCCTCGCAGTACTTGCTGTCGTTGCTGGGGGGATCGTCCTTGCCCTCATCGAGCTCCGTGGAGCAATAGTAAGGGCAGTTGAGGTTGGAGAACATCTGTCCCATCAGGCTGTAAACTGTACCCTGCGTACGCACTTCTTGTTTACTTACTTCTTTCCTCTGTCAGAAGGGTTTATTATCTGAGAGATGACTCGTTGTTAACTCGCACGCACGCACACACACACACACAGACACACACACACACTTTGTGTCCACACGTGTAGACCGAAGAAGAATCGGATAGGCGACGAGCGGTGAGGAAAGAAGGGGAACGGGGGGGGAAGGGGCGAGGAAAGAGAGTAAAACGGGGGTGCACATTGGCCACATCTTTTTCGCCTGGTGCAACAAAGTCGGCGCGCATTTAGGGGCGCGCCTGGTAGACCATCTGCGCGTGCTGGGCAAGCTCAAGCGAGGTCATCGAATCCCGAGCCGTCTTCAACGACACGCTCTCTCCACGGCGCCAGCGTGCGTCTCCGGGAATCGCGTCCGGGCCAAACTGCGCACGCGAGGCAGGCGACGGTGAGCGGCAGGCGCAAGGCGGGTGGGCGCGGGTGGCAGCGGCGCACGTGGCCCTGCCCCGGCGTGAGCGACATGAATGTCTTGGTGAACGGGTCGTACTTGCGGTGCGGGCCGAGGAAGCACCTGCGCGCAGCAGCATGTGTGCGTGAACGCATGCGACCAGCAGTATGGGGCGTGAGCGTGGGGCGTGGGCTTACGTGGCATTATTTGTTGATCCTTGAGAAATAAAATCCTGGTTCTCGGCCGATTTCATATCCTCGCCATAATGCACTTGTCCGAGGTTGAGCGCGTTCGCGTACTTGGCATACATCTTTTGGCCGCCCGGGAAGGAGTCGTGCGTTGCCGTGCCGGTGACCTCCCAGGGAAGGATGCGGGTCGTCACGGACATGACGGTGTCGAGCTGGCCGCTCATGAACTGGCCCTCGTGCGCCGGGAAGGCCAGCATCGAGGCGTACTTGTCGGTGACATCGTCGTCAAAGGACAGGCGCGACATGATCTGCTGACGCGCCGTCTTAGCATCGTAGTCGCCGGTCTCGGGGTCCTTGGCAAACCAGCGACAATTTCCTCCCGCGACGTAGCCCGCACAAGCAATGTCACGCATGACCATGACGTTCTGAGGCTTCGTGACGACGGCCTTGAAGTGTCCCGTGTAGTGACCCTCGATCGTCTTGACCTGAGTGTTGGCGCTTAATTGCATGTCCGCGGGGCCGAACCTGCAGGCGAGAGGGGGCGTGAGGCGTGAGCGACGAGTGCGCGCGGCAGCGGTTCAAGGGGGTGGCAAACGCACAGCGTGGCGCCCGTCTCGCGGCCCGACACCGCGAGGATGGCGTTGTGCTGCGCAGCAAGGGCAACGGCGGTCGGACGCGCAAGCGGGCACAAGAGGGCGAGAGGGGTTCTGGCGCACCATCAGGTGCTCGATGAAGGGGCGCGCGACGACGATGCGGATGTCCGTAGCGCCCGAGTTCTTGAGAGCCTGGTAGTCGCCGTTGTTGATCTCGTTGAACCCCCGCACCTGCTCGGCCAGGCCCTTCCAGTCGGCAAGCGGAATTTCGCCGCTACCCGTAGAGACCATAGCATTGGGGCCAGCAATGGCGGCGTCGCCGGCGAGCGTTGCATCGAGCGCCTCGCGCCAAGTGATCCGAACGTGCTTGTCCGACTCCTCGTCGTAGATCATCATGTCCGCTGTGTGCAGGGTGCCGTTGGTGGGGGCCACCTGCGGCGGGCTCATGATGTAGAACTCTCCAATCTGGCTCGAGCGCGTCAGCATCTGCACCGAGTCGGCATCTGCGCGCGCACGCACGCACACGGTGAGAGGCGCACGAAGCCGCAAGGCGGTGGCGCGCGTGGACGCGGCATCGTTGCGCACCGTCCGAAACCTCGAAAGGCTCCGAAGTGAACACCCCACAGCCCCGAAAAGCGCGCGCCTCGAAGCCCGCAACTCCCGCCTCGAAGCGCGCCTCGGCGGCGGGGCCGCCCTCCTTGTACGTGAGCTTCTGCTCCGGCGCGAGCGCCATGTACAGAAGCATCTGCGGCGGCAGAATCAGCATGTTCGGCGAGACGCCGTACCTGCTCATCCTGTACTTACACTCCTCGACAGCTTTGTCGAAACCCATCTGCTCCTTCTGGGCGATGCCGTAGAGCATGATCTCGTGGTTCATAGCCGTCTTGATGTTGCGCTTCGGCCTCAAGTTCTTGGCGCGGTCTGCGGACGCCAGGGGAAAGTGCGTTTAGGCGAGAAGTCGAGGTCAAGGGGTGTGGTTTGGGAGGCGGTGCGCGTCACCGTAGTTGAAGTCGTAGTTGGACGTCGACAAGTAAGCGTAGAGCGCGTCGAAGTCTGATTGGGAGCAGGTGCAGGCGTGAGTATGCAAGCACTAGGGTGCAGGGGTTGGAGGCGCGGCGCTCACTGCAGGTCTCCTGCACGCAATACCGAATGCTGGTAAGCTGGTCGGCGAAGTGCTGACGGCCCGCGTCTGTCGCGTAGAAATCCGACTCGATGATCAGAGCCAGGCCGCGGCGGACGACGCGGTCGCGGTGCTTGCGCCGCAGCGAAGTCTGCATGCGCGACACGCCTTCGTACGGTACACGCTGCATCAAGCGGACATCGAAGCGAACCTCGTCCCACTCGACGACGGTGCCTTCAATTTGGAAGAATGGGAGGCCGACGCTCGTCTCTGCGCACAAACGGACCGACGGGGTAAGCGCGCGTTCGTGGGTGCACTGGGTTCGAGCGGTTGCCACTCACGCCAGTTCTGGGGCGACTTGAGGATCAAATTGTTCAGGGTGTCCCGAATCTTGGTGTTGGTCCCGGCATACGCGTCGGGGAAGTGGTAAGTCATCGCATGGCTGCGCACGGAAAGCGGGCGTGCGTGAGCCTGGAGCGCACGCGCGCGTGTGCGTGTGAGAGAAAGAGAAGAGAGAGGAGAGGGCAGGTGCGCACTGCTCGCTGTAATCCTTGAGCTTTTCGGGAGACACGGGCGCACCGAAGAAGTACTGCAGGTCTGTACGCGCACACAGCGGAGCGGGTGTCAGCACGCAAGCAAAGCGTCCGCGGCTTGGGCGCGGCGCTCACTCTGCAGAACGTCCTCCTTTGAGGGAGCGAACGTGCGCGGCTGTGGATGTTCTTTGAACGATGCCATACTTGCTATGACACGAGTTGGTCGAGAAGCTTGCTTCTAAAAAGGTGGGCGCGCGTTTGCAACTTAGCGGTACACAACCACTTGCTTACTGATTCGGTCTCTCGTTTCTAGTTATCATTTTTAGGTGGAGTGTGCCACGAGCGCGTGGCAACTCACCTCTCACTTTTTTTTGGAAGGGTTTGTATTCACACGCGCAGGTCCGGATCGGGCTCTGGTCCGGAGACGTGTATGGGCACAAAGTGGCGATCGCGTTGCCGCTCGCGCTCCTCGGCCGGGTTGATGCCGTTGACGACCGTGAGATGCGGAGACGGTGGGCTTGCAGCGGGTAGCATTGCGCCGCCGTCGTTTAGGTTGGTCATCTGCACTGCCACCTCATTTGGAAGAAGGCCTCGCCCGACGCGGGAGTTGGCGTACAACTTGTCCTCAAACTCGCGCAACCGGCGGTAGGTGCTGCGGAAGTCGTTGATCGCTCCCCAGTTCTCCGCGATAATACTCAGGCTACCAAAAACCTTGTCAAAGCTGTTGCTCATCTTCATGAGCGTCCCGAGCGTTATGCGCCGCGCGGGATCTTCATCAAAGATGAGCGGTGCGGCGATCACATACGGCGCGAGCACCATAACCTGGTCGAAGAGCGAGAGCCAAAAGTTGAGCAGGCCAAAGTGCTTGAAGAGCGCAAAGTAGTTCGTCCACAGGCTCGTAAGAGTCTCCTTGAAATATGCCTGCGGCAAGAAGGTGGCCTGGCGCTGCCGGCTTGGTGACTGCGCATTTTGTGCCGACTCCGACCCCGACGCTTCCGTGCCGACGATCATGGCGGGCGTGGTTTCAAGGAGCACGAGGTCCTTCCGGAGAAGCGCCTCTACGCGCTGATTGGCCACCTCGAGTCCCACAAGCCGCTGGCCGAAGAACGCGGCACCAAAAAGTCCGACGAGCGAGCACGTGAATGCCATACCCCAAAGCCATACGTCGGCAAAGATGCCCATCGGAGAGGGCGGTGCGATCTCCTGGCTCAGTTCGACGAGGATGGGCGTAAACACGATGAGTGTGAACACCGCGTCGAGCACTGTGATGAGACAGCCCTCGAGCGCCGTTGAAAACCGCTGCGAGTCCTCATGAAGTCGCTGGGATGCGCCCTCAATCGGCTCCTGTTTGGTGTCCCACGCAACGAGGTACGATTTCATGAGCGCCAAGCGCCACGCGAATGCCCATGCCGAGCGAACGTACTTCGCCGCGGGCGAGACCGAGACGAGCGGCGCGACGATCAGCGCAAAAGACCAAAGCTGCTCCCGCACCTGCGCTCGATAGTCCACGTACCCCGACCCAAAGTCGCCGCTGCCCGCTTCCACCTCGCTGCTGCCACCCTTTTGCAGAAGATCGTAAAATTCCGAATAGAATTCGTTAAGCTTTGCTTTGATGTGCGCCAGAAAGAAGGCGTATGCCACCACCACTGTCATGCCTATCCATGCCACCAGTGTGGTCTTGCACGAGGGCGACCAGAAAAATTCACGAAACATTTAGTGCCCGGTCTCTTTATTCATGCGATCCCTTGGCTTGGGCGCACACGCACGCACACACATTTGACTACACCCGGCCAGTCCCCTAGCGTGACGACGCGTTACGAAACGCTTGTACGCAGTCCCACACAATGTATGGCCGATCATCGCGTCGCGCATATGCCTGCGCGCGACGCATCTTCTCGGCAAGGTCGTGGTCCGTGACGTTCTTCCCCACCTCAATGTTCACAGGCCGTGGGTCAGGTAGGTGCAGTCGCTTAGTAAACTGGTCCTTCCGACCAAGCGCGCTCGGGAGGTGGTCGGGAGAGACGGCACATAGGCAGTCACGCGTCACGTTGTCAATCTTGCGCTTGCTCGCTGTGGACTTTTTCAGCACCGGCATGCGCACAAAGCTGCCAAAAGGTACAGACCTTTCGCGCAACTGTTCCAGCACGTCATTCTTGTTTGCTTTGTAGAGTGCCGAGGATTCCGCGAGATCGCGCTTCCTTGCCGCCGCGTCCTGCACGACGGAACTGGTGCTGCTGGAACTGGTGTTGGAAGCGTTGAACGCCTCCAACCACTGCACGCTCTTTTCGGAAAATGTGAGAACATTAGCTGGTGTCTCGTTTCTGTCGTCCACTTTTGGCTTTTCTGGCGCAACTGGCCACATGCTAAGCACGTCACGGATCCCCTGATTTTCCGCCCACTCCTCGGGCCGCATCTCCCCTCGCTTGGCTGTCTTATTCGAGGTGGACGGCTTCTCTGTCGACAATGGAATCTTGGCAACATCAAAGTATTTGAATTCCGATCCCGGTTCGTTCCACATACTCTCCAAATGGCGCCGCGCGACCTCAACTGCCTCGGATGCCATCGGAGCCAGGGTTTTCGGGCGAGCACACAGCCGTGCGTTGCTTGCCACTTGTGCAGGCACCGCTCACTAGTTGCAAGGTTTTTGTGTGTAAAATAGTGGCGCCTGTCACTCAGATGCATTCCATTCCGCGCTACCAGCACGATTGGTATGTGTGGAACCGTACCACACATTGCGGCTGCCCAAGCCATAACCATTTTTCTTGCAAGGTAGAAGTAGAGCCTTAAAGTGTGCGTTTGTGGCTGGGTGCGCGCGCGCGTGTGTGTGTGTGTGTGCAAGCCGCGTTCGGCGCGCAAGCGCATATGCAGTTTAAGCTCGACGGTCTATCCAATGCGCAACGAAACGTGCCGACCGACGCGTCCGCCGTGGCCCAGGGCCGTATGGCGATGGCAGGAGCGACTTCCAAAGCAAAGGCTGCGGGTGCCATGGCGTACAGACGTGGTGGCATTGCTTTGGAAAAAGCCAGGGCCATGAAGAACCGGTGGCACAACTGGCTTTACGCGCGCCCCGATCAGCAAAACTTCTTTTTGCTGATCACAAACGTGCTGTACCTCGCGCTGACCCTCACCGCGCTGATACTAACGTTCCTCGTGGTGAACGAGCACCTTGCCGACTTTAAGCGCAACGAATTTACAAAGCACTTTGAGACCGATCCCGTTACAGGCGCAATCACGGCGGAGCAAAAACAGTACCCGCCGTGCGGCATGCCGACGCCAGACTCCATGTATTTGCTCCAAGCGCTCGGGGCGCTGCCCGCTTACGGATGGCACGGAGCAACGCTTGAGCCCAACTACCAGGACTGGATGAAGAAGGTGGACCGCGCTCTTTGTGCACGCGTTGTGCCGGGCGCGGACTACGTGCCCGAGTATGCCGAGGATTTGGCCACCTGCAAGGACACTTCGCGACAGACGCAGTACCACATTCCTCACGCGGAGGAACTGTTGGCACTCGGGTATCTGCTGGACGACGCCTCCATCACACCAGACTACACGGAAGTTGCGACAAACAGTAACGTCGACGATAAGAAGGACCTGTTTGAGAAGCGGGCGTGCCTCGAGAAGAAGGACACGGACGGCAACAAACCCTTTTACCCCGAGCAACAGCTCGATGCGTACGGCGACTTGAAGACGCGCGTGGCCAGGGCATACCTGGCAGCGATGCCCGCGTTTGCGCGATACAACAATAATCGGGCTACGTGCGCGGCGCCTGCCGAGTTAAAGGACCCGTTTGACCACATGTGCAAGCACAGCTGCCACGTCCGCGTCGAGCTGGAGGCGGCCGCGGCCGAGCAAGCTGCCATGTATGACACCGGCGCGTCGATTGCTACCGACACCACGTTCACCAAGCAGCTCTACCGCCTACTGGCACTCTCGCTCGCCGGCTACCACGACCGGCTAGACAATGCCGGCGAGTGCTTCAAAAATAATCTCCTTGCCGATCCCACCGACCCCCTTGGGGAGAAAGCAAGCGCGTACGACTTCTGTGTGGACTCGATGACGATGGGAGGTAGCGCAGACACCACCGTGGCCAACTCTGAGGCGGCCGTTGCAAATTTTGCGACACAGAACACTGCCATCGTGAGTACAGAGCAGTGCGGCGACGTGGCGGGCAACCCCGACTACCCTCCCCCATCGCCGGCGCCGCCAAACTCCCGCAACGAGATGGAAACCGGTGACGACAAGCTCGCAGGGCGCGTGTGTGCCGCGACGCTGCAGTATGGACTGTTTGAACAGGGTCGCCTCTTTGGCCTCCCGGACATCATTCACCCCTTCGTGATCGACACCCGCGTCGACCGCAAGCTGCACTTTGTGGGAAAGTGGGTGTACAACGCGATGTACGTCAATCCCGTAAAACTTGCCGGCAACATCTTGGCGGACCCCAAGTCAAGGCTCGAGCTGTACATCGCGTACCGCCTCTCAAGCACGACCATCTGGGCCATCCTAGTGGCCAACGTTGCCGGCTACATGATGGTGCGCGCGCTTGCGCCAACGATCGTCCACATCCTGAAGATGCTCGGTTTCACCACCAACGTGGTCCAGTACAAGAGTCCCGATGGCTCTCGTCCCGACGTCTACAAACCAATCGTGCTCGTGCGGCCCAAGCTCGGGTGGCCCGTGTACTTGGCAATGGGCGTCACCGTGCTGGCCATCTACTGGATTCTGTACATTGACCCGGCAACGCAGTCGCACTACTACATCAGCCCCACGTGTGAGGATTGGCACGGTCTGGGTGTCCAGGTGCCGTCCGGCGCGTTCGACACCACGTGGGGAAAGCGGCGCTACAGCCGCTTTGGAGAGAATATCATCGGCGTCTTGTTGGCGATCACGCTGGTGCTCATGCTCTTCATCATTGCCGTCGGCAAGACTTTTGTGCCGGCCGGCGCCAAGAAGGCGGCCAGCACGGTCTCTATGGGTACCACCGCGCGGCTCGATGCAGTGGCGCTCATCATGATCGCCTTTGCGCTCGTGGTGCAGATCCTCTACATTGCGCAAAGCTGGATCTCTGGAGACGCGTGGTACCAGGCAATCAAGGCCAGCGACAACGACCGCGCGGCATTGGAGACTTTCTGCAAGGACGCGATCATGTCCGTGTGGGCGGCCTTCTGGACCTCCACGTCGATCGCGTGGTTCCGGCAGAAGTGGGCCGTGGGCAACCTCAACTTCTTGATCCAGATAGTGTGGATGGTTTGCTGCCTGCTGCTGCTGTGGATGCCGGTGTTGCAGTCGTCCGTGCTGCTTGCCGACGAGATCGAAGTGGCATTCTCAGACGGAAAGGGCACGAGTGACACCGACCGGCTCATCGTGTTCATCTTGATTCTGTCTTTCTCGGCCATCTGGACGGTGGTTCTGGGTATCCGACTAAAGGCCGTGTGGGATGCGTTCCCCGATCGCGCCGCCTCGCTGCGCCTTGGCGCTCTCAAAGTCGCAAAAGCCAAGATGGAGAAACGGCAATTTCTGGAGGGCATCGAGGCGGCGGCAGCGCAAGAGGAGCGCGACGCGCAGGCGCGAGAGGCGTTTGGCGAAGATGGCTTGACGTTTGCACCTGCCTCGCGCTTCAAGTTTGACTTGTCTGACCTCCCCGTTGGCCCGCAAGGCGGAGTCCCACTGATTGCCGTGGGAAATCGCGGCGAGCGCAAGCTTGGCATGGCATACATGCCACTCATGCCAAAGCAATGAGTACACGCGGGAAACGTTCACCGGGTAGAAGAGAACGGGGCGTGTGCGTATGCGTATGCGTGCGAAACGTGTCCCGTTGGTTACTGAATCATAAGCACCGCCCGTCCCACCTTTTAATGTGGGATAGTCCGCGTTGTGCCCGCGCGTGCGTAAGAAAAGACGCAGGTATGGCCTCCAGAATCAATTATCGCATCTTGACGCTGTTTGCTGCTCTGGCGGGCGTGGTCTTATCCCAAATCGCGTTGGCTTTTCTAGTGACGGCACTCATCCAATTCCGGGCCAAGGACTTTTTCATCGCAACCACCACTACGGACTTTACCGTGCTCGGCACGTGTGTGGAGACGCTCACGCTCGATCAGCTGAAGGAGCTCAAATACGACAAGGGCGATCTGGATTGCAAAAACGACCCTGAGAGCGGAAACAGGCTCAAGCTGCTCAACACGCTGCGTACAACCGTGCACGGGGTGTACTGGACCTACTGGAACGGCATGGTGGACGACGGCACGGGCACAGGCACCGAGGTTGCCGCCAGCGCCGCGTCTTCTCCGCGTGCGGAATACCTGCGTCAGGTGATGGCTGCACAACAGGCGCATGTGCTGGGCAAGGTCGACGCTTTCTACGCGTCGGGCGTCGGAAACGCGCAGGACACCTTTGTCAACGTGGGGCTTAATTTCACCATGGCCTTCGAAGCGCTCGAGCTCGTGTCGATGGTCGACGTGCCGGTGTCGTGCGACGACATCTACGGACTCGCGTACACCGACATCAGCAACGATCACCTGCAGGTTCCCCATTACCCTTTGCCTGAGTGTCAAGGCTTGACCACAGAGGAGTGCACCGCAACTAGGAGCGGCCAGTTTGATGACACTGAGTACGAGCTGTACATCAAGAACATCCGCAAGGGCCGCCTCGACAACGATGAGCAAACCAAGGATACGTGGCCACTTGCTGAGTTCTCGGTAGATTGTCCGGGCGAGGCTCAGACCATGGGCGTGGACTACCTGCCGCTCGGACAGAGCACTGAGCAGCAAGCGCTTACGGCGGATATGAAAAAGTACATGTACGCACACTGCGTCGCGCAGTTCCAGTTTGCTTCCGTGAGCACGGACCCATGGGCGGGCACGTACGGCATGCCGCTCCCGGGCATCGAACCGGGTCCGCAGTTCTATCCGTACCCGCAGGCCGACGGCTTCAACTCCACTTCGTCTTACAGCCAGCGCGCGCGCATGTACCTGGGCCAGCGCTTTGGGTTGAGCGTGTGGGCATACGTGCCGATGTTCCTTGCGACGGTTTTCCTGCTCGGCGATTCCATCGTCTTCTTTTTTGCCGAGGCGCTGATGCCTTCGGTGATTGCCGACCAAGTGAATTTTGCCACCAGCGCGCTCAACAACGTACGCGACAGCCTTGTGATCGCGTCCACCTCAAAGTCGTCGCGCCGCTTCCGGCTGTCCATCGGCTTTGTTGCCGTGCTGGTCTCCATCATTTTCTACTCGGTCTTCATCGCGGCGCCTTGGGGGTTTTATTACTCTTCGTTGCCGCGCCCCGAGTGCGAAAAGGTGGTACTCGCTGGCACGACGACCGAAGTCGGTGCCAAACCCGACCACGGCGTACCGCAGATGTTTTGGAAGGGCACAAAGGGCGGCTGGCGCACCGACTGGGACGCCACGTGGTACGATCTCATGACGCTCTTCCTGCAAGTTCTTGTGCTTCTCCTGCTGCCGCTCACCACGACCGAGATGTGCCGCAACATCAACAACTCCGTCAAGACGGCCACAAATGGACGCACCACCGACACGGGTGTGCGTGAGGCGGCGCATCGCGTACAGAATCACGCCGCGTACAAGTTTACGCAGCGCGTGCTCGTGTTGCCTCTCATCTTGGGCATCGCCGTCGTCATTGTGGGCCAAAGTGTCAGTGGTGCACGCTTTGGGATGGCGTGGGCGGAGGGCGTAGTTGCGCAGGAGCAGAATGCCGACAACACCGGCTTGCTCTTTGACGAGGTCGCCATCTCGGGACACGTGTACGATCAGACGATCGCCACCCTGGCTGCCACCACCGCGTGCGGCCTCGTCTTTGCCGTGGCCATGCAGCGCCACCTGATCAACGGAGTCGGATGCTTCTCGGCCACCCTCTTCTTTGGCTGGTGCGCGCTTGTCGTCTTCTTTGGCCTTCCACTCATTTTCTACGCAATGAGCCGCTCCATCTTTTCCGAGAAGAAGGCCAGCGAGGACTGCGCAGTCTTTCCGCGCAGCTCGCACGAGTTTGAAAACGACCTTTGCGTGTCGCGCTTCTGGACCTTTTTGGTCGGCGGCGGCATTTTTGTTGGCGCCGTTCTTGTCATGACCGTTCTCGGACTCTTCGAGGCTTTTCCGGGACTGTTTGCCAAGCGCCGCACCGCTTCGGTGCCCATTCCATCCACGCAGGAAGAAAGCGCGCTTATGCGCAAGACCGGCCCTGCCACGCGCGTCTCCACCCCCTTCGACCACGGTGTATCCGAGCCTTTCTTGCATCCTGGCCTGAAGCCAAAGACCCGAGCAACCACAGCAAACGAATTTCTCTATGGCAGCAAGCTCAAGGTGCCACCGGCGCGTTACAGGTGATGCGTGCGTGCGTGCGTGCGTGCGTGCGTCGCGCGTAGTCGGGTATGGGTAGGTAGGTTGGAACACGAGCGGGTGTGTGAGGAGTGGGGGGAATACGGGCGCCGTTTTCATTTGCATCGTGTGGGACGTAAACGTGGGTGGGCGTGTAACACTTGATAAGATAAAAAAGTGGACACTGTCGATTCACGTGAGCACTATGTCGATGTCTCCGAGCACGGGCACCTTTGCGCTCACGGTCACAGTGTGCTGCTGGCGGTCTAGGCGCGCGCTGTAGACGCTTACGAAGCGGCGGCGCAGTCGTCTCTCAAACTCAGCCTCAAGAATCACCGTGCCCGCCTCTGCCTCGGAGTTTTTGAGCCACCCCCTGCCGGAAATGCGCCCGCCAAGCGGCGCCCCGTTGAGGTAGACGTCGGCAATCCGCGTGCGCATATTTAGATCCACGGTAGCACTCACGCCGTAGAAGCGGCCCTCAAAGTGCTCGACTGGGTCGGCAAACCCCGCCTGCATGAGCACACGGTTGAGCATGCCCATGCGCGGCATCGTGGGTGCCGGCTGCGTGCGTGCGAGGGTTATGGCAAAGACGAGACACCGCATTAACGCTCACAAATCCGCTAATCTTAAAGTATCATGAGCGCGACTGCGTGTGTTAAGCTAGCGCGATGGCCTCCAGGGCAGTGGGCGTGCTGTCATCTGTGCGCGAGCGCGTGCGCAAGCACATCTCGGTTCCCGCTTCGGACACAGAGGCGCTCAAGATCTGCTTCCTCTGCTCGGCGGTCGAGAGCGACGCGCTGCTCGAACTCTCGCACTCACGCATCGTGCGCACCGAGGCGCGCACACACTGCGACACGCTCGCGATTACGCCTTACGAGTTCAATGTGATCCTCGACGACGACTCGCTCAACCAGTCGCGCAAGTTCAACCTGACGGCGGCTCTCACTGAAAACGAGGCCGAACTCGAGCAGCAGCAGCAGCGCAAGCGTATCGAGTCGGCGCTGCGGCTCACACTGGCGGAGCCGAAGCAGCGCGAGCTGTGGCAGTCGAGTCCACGCGTGCGTACGCGCGTGGCGCTCGCCATTTTGCGCAAGCATGGCCATGCCGAATGCATGCAACACGCGCTGGGCGAGGTGCTTGGCTCTGACCTGCGGCGCGTCGACGACCTGCGTGCCGACACGGAGGAGGTCGGCATCGACATCATGAACGTTGCTGCGCTGATATCCACCGTGTGCACGCAAATCACGGCACAATAAGTTGTTGGTGGGACGTTGTAAGCAGGAGGGGCGTTTGCGTGCGCGCGTGTGGCGCGTGCAATGACGCGTCTCGAGGACGTGCTGGCGGCGGGCGAGCGGCGTCACGGTAAGGCACCCTACCGGTTTGGGTGAGGCCCACCGCGAAGCGCGCCGCCGCCCTCGGAGAATGAGGTGCTAACCCCGGAGCGCAAGCGCTTGCGCGAGAAAGCGCTCGCAGACCCCGAGCGCGCGCTGGAGATTTTGCGGGGTCACCCACTCGACGTTAGGTGGTGGAAGGAAATGACGCGCAAGTAAAAGAAGTGATGCCACTTGATAACGGGGGGGAACCCATGAAGCGGTGCCGCGCAAGGGGGCACGTTGTTTGCGCGTCCCTGCGGCGTCGCGGAGCACACCCTCTTCCCCTTAGGTGCACTTTGTTGTTTTTATAGAGCGTTAAACAAATGAGAAAAGCGTGTACACGGCAAGATTGGCGCCGGTTAAGAATGCCCGTGGGTGCCGGCACCGGGTTGATCGCGTTTGCAACTGTTGCAAGGCACGCAAACGCGCGCACACACGTCACGGCATGACGACGACGTTTGCCGACGAGCTCGGAAAGGTAGCCGCCGTGGCACTCGACAAGAAAGAGCGCACAAAACAAGTGGAACTGGAGATGCTGCGCACCCACCTCGAAGAGGAATGGAAAAGGAGGATGCGCAATGATGCCATGCTGGCCGCCAAAGCGGGAAAGACCGCATACACTGGCAGATTCAAGACCGCCAAGTGCGGCTTTACGGTCTTGCAACCTACGAATATCGACGTGTGTGGCAGGTTGCCCGACGAGCTCCGGGCCATGTACAAGAACAACAACGTCCGCATCTCCCAAAAATCCGAGTGCGCACCTTCTTTTTGGCCAGAGTTTGATGTGACAATCACGTTTGCCACGCAGGCCGCCGAGAGCTTGGGCAAGCTCAAGCGCGAACGGCAGGCGGCCGAAGAACGGGACAAGGCGGATGTCTCGACGAAAAAGGTCAAGGCGGAGCCCAAGGTCAAGGTCGAAGATTGATGAGTGAGTGTAATAGGGGACACCACTAAGTTTCTATAGAAAGGGGCTCATCCCTTTTCGAGCACTTGCAAAGTGCTCGAAAGGTATGCGGCGCTGGCCTCGAAAAATTTAATGCATTAGATCTTCGGGGAGAAATCGGGGAGATCCCCGATTACTGTTAGCAGTAATCTCCCCGAAGATCTAATACATTAAAATTTTCGAGGCCAGCGCCGCACATCTTCCGAGCACTTTGTAAGTGCTCGAAAAGGGATGAGCCCTTTTCTATAGAAAGTTAGTGGTGTCCCCTATTTCAGACTAGAATGCGGCGGAGTGCGGCTTGGCAGTTTTGGGCGGTGTCTACTTTCCCTTAAAGAGGGTGCCGCACCCTCTTTAAGGGAAAGTAGACAATTCAAAATAATAATTAACCAACAAGACGGCGGGAGCGACGGAGGGTCGGGACGAGGCTGGTCACCTCAGACTTCAGCTGGTCAACCATGGCTTGTGCGTCTGGCGAGAGGTCTCGGAGGTTCGTCAGCACAGCCGAGGCCATTCGCCTGAACTCGTCATCTTCCTCGTAATAACGGCTGTGCTGGTCTAGCTGGAGCATGCTGAACTTGGTAATGGCAAGGAGGAGCTCTCTGCGCATGAGCCGTGCGCGGACGCGCGCACTTGAGTGGTTGGACAGGCACCAGACCATGCGCTGCGCCAGCATTTTGGAGTTGACGCGGTACACATAGCCATAGCCCGCGTCGGCGGTGTCCTGCTCGGGTATCATCGGACGGAAGATCTGCTCGAGCGTGTCAAGTACGCGATCAGTGGCCAGGGCCATCGCATGGCGCCAGTCGTCCGTTTTCTGTGTGGTCGCCGCGCACACGTGCAGTATTCTGAGGGGTGTAAGCTCCCATGGTTTTTCATTGATAACATTCGCATGCGTTACGGCGATCCAGTGCGCGTACTCCGTGAGCCCGTGCAGCAGGTCTGGCGTGCCGAAGACGTCGTTCACCACATTATACAGTTCCGTATGGTCAGCGTTTCGCCCCTCCCATCTCTTTGCGACCGCTTTCATCAGCGCATCGAGAAGCTCCGTCGCCCACGCGTGCTGGCGCGGATTATCGACCTCGGCCCGCTGCGGGCGCAGGTGGTTCGCGATGACCCTTAGCACGTTGGACTTCAACAACCACCGTGCCACGCTCCAGGCCTTCTCATATTGAAAATGGGCCACCCACCCATCCTTTGGGTTGATGGTGCTGCCGTCCTCCATCAACGTGCCATCTGGACCGATGAGCACGTTTGCCAGCGAGCGCAGGTACATGAAATTGTATGTTTCAAAACCACTGCCGGCATTCCGCAGGTCGCTCAAGTATTTCTCCCTCTCGCCTTCCAACTGCCGCACGCGATTGTATGAGGGCAGATATTGGACCCATTCTGGCTCGGCGCCTTGCAGACCGTACTTGGCTTTCAGCAGGTACCAGTCCTCCGACCAGCAGAACTGTCGGTTGTTGGGGTCGGTCGGTTGGTTCTGGTACCACTGCCACAGGGGCTTCGCAAGATAGACATAGTATTTGGTCGTACCCTTGTTGTGCGTCACCGGATCCGCGACCCACACGCGAAACGTGGGATCGCAGTTACGCGTATCGGGGTAGCAGTTGGCGGGGATTTTTTTCAACGAAAACGTTTCGCCCTGTGGGTTTTGCTCGTTCCACTCCTTGGCCTCCTTGAACCCGAGCGCGTAAAATTCGCCCGTGGGCGAGAGCTTGTGCAGGGATGGCAGCATTGCAGACTTCATACCATTTACGCACACGGACGTTGCTTATTAGGTCCAGCCGCCAAAACGCGCGCCATTTTCTGTCGCTTCTGTAGAAACTTAGAGGTGTCCCCGATTTCGCGTAAACGCTTCGTGAAGGCACTCCCTGCACTTCCCTGCGTAAACCTGGGATAACCGCGGTGCACAACCCAACAAGATGTGGACTGTAGAAAGCAAGCATGCCTTCTCGCCTGCCCAACCTAGGGAATCTGGCTTTTGGTAAAAATAAAAAAGCCGCGGCTGCCAAACCAAGTGGCGAGCGCGCCGATCCGCTGAAGGCCAACGTGCGCTTCCGCAAGCTGCAGATGGAAGCACACACCAAGTACGGCCTGCCCAAGGAGACGTTTGCCGCCTTCCGCAACCGCTTCTACCCCGATGATCTTCGGATGGCATCGCAGGTGACCGGGTGGGCACAGCTTGACGCGCACGAAGCGCGCTGGGCTGCCTTTGAAAAGGAGCGGCACGGGAAGGAGACCTTTCGCGAGTATTTGGCCAAGAAAGGCTAGTGTGGTTGTGTCGTTTCTGTAGAAACTTAGAGGTGTCCCCGATTTCTCGTAAACGCTTCGTGA
>CETQ01049583.1_pt1 | contig 20482 bp, 19 predicted proteins | sample 531261 | NCBI WGS metagenome assembly CETQ01 (sample SAMEA2622376, study PRJEB7988) | marine metagenome | biome: marine biome (ENVO:00000447); feature: surface water layer (ENVO:00002042); material: "saline water (ENVO:00002010), including plankton (ENVO:xxxxxxxx)" | depth 5 m
TATCTAATTCTTTACACTTAGTGATTGTGAAATATTTTTTATCTGTTTTACTAGTTGTTAAGGGTCTATCTATACCAAGGTCTTTAGATATTTTTTTTAAATCATATTCTTCTATAATATTTCCTAATGACGATGAATCTAAAGGGCTAATCGCAAAACTTTCAATATTATTATCTACATGTATATCTTCTTTTAGAGTGATAAGCTCTTGAGCAAGCTCCATCGATGAGAAAGATGATTTAATATTTATCGCCATCTTCCCTTTAAGTTCATCGACATTTTTTATTATATTTGGCAAATCTTTATATTTATCAAGAAGGCTTACTGCTGTTTTTGGTCCTATTTTTGGTACACCAGGTATGTTATCGGATGTATCACCTATTAATGTTAGGTAATCTTTAATTTGAACTGGTTCAACACCAAATTTTCTTTTTACTCCACTCGGATTCAATTCAATACCATCAAAACTATTCAAGAGTGTGACATTACTGTCCACCAGTTGCGCTAAGTCTTTGTCACCGGAAGAGATTAATGTCTTTATCTTGCCTGAATGTAAACGTACGAGAGAGGCTATTACATCATCAGCTTCAACTCCTGGTTCTTGAATCATGTTTAATCCTAGACTTTTGACATACTGTATTATCGGTTGAACTTGATCTGCTAATTCTCTAGGCATAGATTTACGATTACTTTTATATTCGGGGTATAATTTATGTCTAAAATTTTTGCCACGAGCGTCAAAGACAACACAAAAGTATTTCGGTGTATAATCATTTAATATTTTATTAATCATATTAGCTACACCATGAATTGCTCCGGTATGTGAACCAGATTTATTTTGAAGGTGTGGTAATGCATAAAACGCCCTATATAGATAGGACGAACCATCAACAATAATGAATATTTCTTTTTTTTTATTGCTCAAAAATTTTTAACCTATAGAATGTTATTTATTAAAACATAACAATAAATAAACCTTATAATGTCAGTATATACAAAAATATCAAAAGATGCTTTAACAGAACATCTCAAGAACTATTCTGTTGGCGAATTTGTTTCTGTAGATGGTATCTCTGATGGTATTGAAAATACTAACTATTTACTGCATACCTCATCTGGTGAATACATTTTTACAATTTTTGAGAATATAACAGGTGAACAAACCAGGGAATATCTAAAATTCATGAATTATCTACAGTCTAGAGAGTTTAGATGCGCGCATGTTGAACTCACTGTAAATTCGGATTTGCTCGTTCTCATTAAAGATAAACCATCTGCTATAATCCAAAAATTGTCTGGCAGGTCTATCACTGACACAAACACAAACTATTGCAACCAGGTAGGTAAACTATTGGCTGATTTTCATCTGAAAAGTCAAAGTTATAGTGCAACTTTAAGAAACACCAGAGGATTAAGTTGGCGTGAAAAAACTGGTGATAAATTAAAAAATGTTGTAGAGGTACATCAGACTGGATTAATTGAATCAGCTCTTAATCTTGAGAGAGAAATGCAAATTCATGATATACCAGCGGGTAAGATACACGCAGATTTATTTAGAGATAATGTTCTTTTTTTAGAGGGCAAGGTATCAGGCATGATTGATTTTTATTATTCATGCGAGGGACCACTAATTTATGACATGGCAGTTGTAGTGAATGATTGGTGTGTAAGAAGCGACGGAAAGGTCGATGCCGAAAAATTTAAAAGTTTTATAGCGGGATATGAATCGTTGAGGCCATTAAATCAAGATGAAAAAAAATTATTTTCTTACGCACTTGTTTCGGCATCTTTGAGATTCTTTCTATCACGTCTTCATGATTTACATTTTCCGAAAATTGGAGAAATGACTCATATTAAAGATCCTGATGTTTTTGAAAAAATACTTACTGATAGATTAAATAATGTTAAAGAAGAAATATTTTAGTAGATAATATGAGAATAATTAATCTATTTATGAAAAATCTTTGCAATGGATTATCATATCTAATGATTTTTATGTTATCTCTGCTTTTTATAATTATCATAACTAGATATTTTTTTTCATATGGCAATGTTGCCCTGCAAGAATTAGTAATGTACTGTCATGCAATAATATTTATGCTTGGCATATGTTATACACTTCATGATAATTCTCATGTATCTATCGATATAATAGTTAAAAGAATCTCCAAAAAAAAACAAGATGTAGTCAATTCATTTTTTAACATAATTTTTCTATTACCCATATCACTATTCCTAATTTTTGTCAGTAAAGATATGGTAATAAGGTCATGGAGTATCATGGAGGGGTCAAGTGAGGCTGGAGGTTTAAATTATGTCTTTGTACTAAAGTCAATTATACCTATTACAGGGTTTTTAATTTTTATTATATCTGTCCTAATATTAGTAAATGACATAAAAAAATTTTCTAAATGACTATCGAAATTTTACTAATTTTATTTATCCTCTTTACTTTTATTTTTTTATTAAGTGGATATCCAGTTGCCTTTGTCCTAGCAGGTGTGGCTTTGTTATTTGCTACAATAGGTTCATTTTTAAATTTATTTGATCAATCTTTTTTAATAGCTGTTCCTAATAGAATTTATGGAATCATGACTAATCAAAACCTTTTGGCAGTCCCTCTCTTCATCTTTATGGGACTAGTTCTTGAAAAAACAAAAATAGCAGAAAATTTATTAATATCAATGAATTCGGTTTATAGACAATCTAATGGTGGGTACGCAATATCAGTTGTAATAGTTGGCGCGATAATGGGGGCAAGTACTGGAATTGTTGGAGCAAGTGTCGTTACACTTGGCTTATTATCCCTCCCCGTAATGATAAAAAATAACTATCCAGCTAGTCTTACATGTGGAGTTATATGTGCTTCAGGAACGCTAGGTCAGATTATCCCACCATCTTTGGTGTTAATATTATTAGCAGATGTGCTCTCATCAGCATATCAAGAAGCTCAGTTGAAAATGGGGATTTTCTCACCCGAAACAATTACCATAGCAGAACTTTTCGCAGGAGCAATCGCGCCTGGTTTATTACTGCCAATACTCTACATCTTTTATATAAAATTTTTCTACAAAGGAAAAAAAGAAGCAAATGAGAAATCAGATGAGAGTAAACAACAAAATCACTTAAATTTATTCACCTCACTTTTTCCACCTATAATATTAATTTTCATTGTCTTAGGGTCAATTATATTTGGAATTACAACTCCATCAGAAGCGGCGGCATTGGGAGTTATGGGCGCAATGCTGATTGCAGTACTACAAAAAAAAATCAATATGAGTATAGTGTTTAGTTGTTCAAGAGAGAGTGTAAAACTAACTAGTATAATATTTGCAATATTAATAGGAGCAACTTTTTTCTCGTTAGTTTTTCGAGGTTTAGGAGGAGAGGAGATTGTTCAGAGTTTTCTTATAGGAGATTCATCTAATGCAATGAAAACCCTCATTCTTATTCTTTTCGTAATGTTTATTCTTGGGTTTATCTTAGATTTTATTGAAATTATTTTTATAATTATCCCAATATTTGGGCCAATTCTATTTATTTTAGGCTTTGACCCTGTGTGGATAGGTATTCTAATTGCAATGGTTTTACAGACATCATTTTTAACTCCACCCTTTGGGTTTTCAATTTTTTATTTACGAGGTGTTACTCCCGTATCAATAAGCACTGTAGAGATTTATAAAGGTGTAATGCCGTTTATTTTAATTCAAGTTTCTTTATTAATTCTAATAATTATATTCCCAGGAATTGCCACTACAATTCCAAAGTTAATTTTTTAATTATTACCTAATGTTTAAATAAGATTTATTTGATATCTCTGTCCATGAATTTATATTGTCCCGAAATTCTGTAAATGATAAGTAAATCTCTTTTGTTATTTCATCATGACTAGAAATATCACTCAGTATAGAATCAGATATTTCTCTTAGTGTCTTTAACACATCGTCAGGAAATTTCTTTATTTCAATATTTGTCGATTTCAAAAAATTTAAAGCAATGTTATTTTTTGCTGTGTAGTCAGCCAACATGTCAATATTTACGGCTTTGCAAGCCGTATCGACAATTACTTTTAAATCTTCAGGTAAGCTTTGATAGGCATCCTTATTTATGATGCACTCTATGCTTGGTCCAGGCTCATGCCAACCAGGATAATAATAATACTTGGCTACTTTGTATAGCCCAAATGCTCTGTCATTATAGGGGCCAACCCATTCTGTTGCATCAATAGCTCCTGTCTGCAAAGCAGTGAAAATCTCCGCACCAGGTAAAGTTACAGGAATACCCCCAGCTTTGGCTAGTACCTCACCGCCTAATCCAGGTATTCTCATTTTTAGACCACGCAAATCATTAATGCTATTTATCTCTTTATTAAACCAGCCACCCATTTGAACTCCAGTATTTCCAGCTGGTCGAGGGATAAGATTAAATCTCGAATAAAGTTTTTCCCAAAGTCTAATTCCATCATCATAATACAACCATGCATTCATCTCCTGAGGTGTCAAACCAAATGGTACGGAAGAAAAAAACTGACAAGCCGGACTTTTACCCTTCCAATAATATGCTCCTGAATGTCCAAGTTCAGCCCCTCCCTGAGAGACAAAATCAAACACTTCAAGCGGTGGCACTATCTCATTTGCGCCAAAAACTCTCACAGTTATCCTATTGTTAGATAGTTTTGTGATTAAGTTTGCTAAATTTTCTGCTCCTACTCCTAATCCAGGAAAGTTCTTAGGCCATGAAGTGACCATTTTCCATTGACGCCTATCTAAGGCATATGATTTTTTAGACACGACCGTACCGGCAATAAGTCCAAGTAAGGTGTTTAGAAAGTTTCTTCTTTTCATGTATGTTTTCTAATTTAAAAATTCAAGTTGAGAGTATGTTAAAACTAGCCATTTTTGCCCATAATTCTCGAAGTTAATTCTTAATTTTAAATCTTCATTTTTACCAGTATACTCCAGTATTATTCCTTGCCCAAACTTCATATGCCTCACTTTTTGCCCAACTCTTATATATGGCACAGTTTGGTTAAAGGAAAAATCAACATCCTGGTCTTGATTTAATGCCTCATTATAATTCTCTTGATTATGAGAATTGAATTTAATACTTTGCTTCTTACTTGAATTTTTAACCGGCTGAAGCATATCATCAGGAATTTCGTCAATAAATCTCGAAGGTATAAAGAAACTTGAAGAGCCATGCATAAACCTACTATTAGAGTAACTTAAATAAAGTTTTCTCATTGCTCTTGTGATTGCGACATAACAAAGCCTTCTCTCTTCCTCCAAAAAACCTGGTGTAACGTTTCGATTCTCATTTGGAAATATACCTTCCTCTAATCCAGTGACAAACACAACAGGGAACTCTAAACCCTTAGACATATGGATAGTCATTAATTGCACAGGATCCTCATTAACCTTAGATTGATACTCACCAGCTTCAAGAGATGCATTATCTAGAAAATCCTGTATTAAATTTTCACTATCTGAGTTATTTATCGTGAATCTCTCAACTGTTGATATTAACTCATCAATATTTTCTTGCTTAGATAACGACTCTTCTGTTTTCTTAGATTCAAAATGTGTTGAGAAACCTGATAACTTGACAATTATAGATATAATATCTTTTAAACTCTCATTGCTTAATGATTCCTTTATATTATTGATTATACTTTTATATGACATTATTGAGGACACAGCTCTTGTACTAAGCGCAGTAATGGATTCTAAATTATTTATTGATTCCCACATAGATTTATTATTTGTCTTTGCATAAAGACGAAGTGTACTTAGAGTTTTTTCCCCGAGACCTCTTGGTGGATTATTAATAGTTCTCTCGAAAGATGTATCATCGCTTTCATTAACAGCTATTCGTAAGTAAGCAATGACATCTTTGATTTCTGCTCTTTCAAAAAACCTAAACCCACCAAATATCTTATAAGGGATAGACCTAGAATTTAGCTCCTCTTCTAATCGCCTTGATAGGAAATTTGACCTATAAAGTATGGCAATTTCTGATCTCTTAAAATCAGAGAGAGTTAATTCTTTTATTTTTTCAGCAATGAAGCCAGTCTCATCATCATCATTATATGCCTCATAAAGGTAAACAGGTTCTCCTTTAACTGATTCTGACCAAAGATTTTTCCCCATCCTGTTTGTATTATTTGATATTAATTCATTTGCAACAGACAAAATAGAATTAGTAGAGCGATAGTTTTGTTCTAGTTTGAAAACTTCAACATTAGAAAATTGATCTGTAAAATATTTTATATTTTTACTTCTTGCACCCCTCCACCCATAAATAGCTTGATCATCATCACCAACAGCATATAACGATCCATCTTTACCATTTAATAATTTGAGAAGCTCGAACTGCAAAGCATTTGTATCTTGAAATTCATCCACCATAATATTTTTGAATCTTGTTGAGTAGTAATGGAGTATTTGTTGATTTTTTAATAACATTTCATAGGTCAGTAAAATCAAATCAGCAAAATCAACAGAATTTGTTTGCCTACATGCCAAATCATAATCCTTATATATTTCAATATAAACATTATCATCATAATCACATTTATCATATCTCAGTCCTTTGTCTTTCTGTGAATTAATGAAACTTTGAAGATGTTTTGGTTCATACAAATTTTCATCTAGGTTTTTTTGTTTTATAATTCTCTTAATCATCCTTAATTGATCTTGTGAATCTAAGATAGAGAAAAAATCTTTTATACCAGCTTCTTTCCAATGTATTTTTAGTATTCGTCTACAGATACCATGAAATGTTCCAAACCATAAACCTTGAGAGGACATACGTAACACCTTTTCTAATCTTTGCTTCATTTCATTAGAGGCTTTATTTGTAAATGTTAGTGCGAGAATATTACTTGGTTGTATTTTGAAATCCAATATTAATCTCTCTACTCTGTGAATCAAAACTCTTGTTTTACCGCTTCCAGCACCAGCAAGAATAAGTTTATTACCGAGAGAACAATTAACAGCCTTGACTTGCTGCTCATTAAGGTTAGAAGAGTTTTTATCAACTTCCATGTAATGTCTTCTTTGGTTTAAAACGGAGGATATAAAAAGATAATATTATACTAATAATATAATAGTAAAATTCATGCTGTTTTTGCAGCATTAGGTAGTAATTACCATAAATTATCAAGACAATGCTAAGAATAAATAATAACCAAAAATTACGTATACTATTTCTAAGAATTATCTCTTCAATATCTCTAAGTTTATTTATGTTCTTTTCTAAATTTAGTTGATCATTGTCAATAAGATTGGTTAACCTTCTTAGTGATGATGGCAGCTCTGGTAAAATATCCATAAGCTCGGAAGAACTTTTTTGTATCTTTTTTAGTACAGCTGACACACCTTTCTGTTTTCTCATCCATTTCTCGAGTATTGGCTTTGATGTTTTCCATAAATCAAGTTCTGGAGAAAATTCTCTCCCTAAACCTTCGGTGTACAGAAGAGTTTTTTGCATTAGAACTAATTGTGGCTGCACTTCTAGTTTAAATCTCCTAGCTGTATCAAACAAGCCAAGTATTATCTCACTTAATGAGACATCTTTAATCGGTTTATCAAGCATTGATTCGCAATTATCTCTAATAGCTTTCTCTAAAAGCGAAATATTCGTATCCCTAGGAACCCACTCACATTCAACATGTAGTCTTGCTACTCGCTCATAATCTCTATTGAAAAAAGCTACAAAATTCTCAGCTAAATATTTTTTATCAAAACTATTTAAAGAACCCATAATCCCAAAATCAACAAGGACAAACTGAATATTATCCTCACACTTCTGTATGAATATATTTCCAGGATGCATATCTGCATGAAAAAAATTATGCTCAAATACTTGAACAAAGAATATTTCTACAGCATTAGTTGCTAATTTATCAAAATCTATATTATTTTTAATCAGCTCATCTTTATTATTAATTGGGATTGCAAAGGTTCTTTCCATTACCAAAACATTTTTAGTAACATATTTCCAATAGATTTCTGGTATGTAGACCAAAGATGATGAAGAAAAGTTTTCCCTTATTTTTTTTGCATTTAATGATTCTTTGATTAAATCAGTTTCATCGTAAACTAACATCTCATAATCATTTACAACCTCTATTAGATGCATACGTTTGAATTCATCTGATAATGATGTCAAATACTCTGCAATAATCTTCATTAGTTTAATATCCTTTTCTATATCTTTTTTTATACCTGGTCGAACAACTTTGACAATTACATCTTTACCGTCTTTTAGTTTAGCCGAATGGACTTGTGCTATAGAGGCAGATGCTAATGGTATCTCATCAAAATTAGCAAATATCTCAGATAACTTTATGCTCAACTCTGATTCTATAATTTGTTGTGATAGTTCGGTAGAAAATGGTTTTACATGATCTTGCAGTTTTGATAATTCATCTGCTATCTCGCTAGAGAGTAAATCTTTTCTCGTAGATATGACTTGCCCGAGTTTAACGAATATAGGGCCTAACTCTTCGAACATTAATCTTATTTTCTGTGGGCCGTTTTTTACTTTTTGTGTTCTAAACCAGTTCCATGGTAAGAAGTAGAAATATGATTTATTTTTTACAAACTCAGAATCAACCAACATTTTGTCGACATCATATTTCATAAATAGATAAATAATTTGTAGTACTCTTAGAAAGTTTTTTATCATAATTTATACTTCTTTATTAAGTTATCAGTTCTACTTTTGATATCGTCTACATCATCCAAAAATTTATTTATCTCACTCTTTGTAGGGAGAATTTTTAAATCATAAAGCAAATAATCTCTGAATTCATTTTCTCTCTCAGACAAACTAGATTTAACACTAGGAACAACACTTGTGTATAATTTTTGTAATGTTTCAAAATAATCATTTCCAATGAAGTTTGATAGAAAATATTTTAATTCATCCGAATTCGATAGGAAGTTATTAAATTTGTTGGCTGTATCGATATCGCCTTTAATTACAATATTTTTTGAAAATGATTCAGAGCCTTGCGTTATAACGAATAATAATAAATTAACCGTGGAGGATAATATTTCAACATCTGGACTTCCTGCTTTTTCGTGAATTCTTATCGAGGATTCTTGAAATTCAATGATGATATCTTCTGAAATATCGGTCAGCGTCACCTTAATAATTTTATTATTAAAGCTCTCAAAAAAATTTTCAGAGAGCGAATTTATGAATCGATCACTAGACAGAAATGTATTTATTTTTTCGTAAATTTTATTTTTTTCCATCAAGCTTTGTATCCTACATGAATCGTTACGATATCTCCAGGTAAAGACTCATGGTCCACTTTTATGAAGTTATTTTTTTTCATCAAATCGTCTAGCTCATTTGGTTTCAAGTAAGTTTTAATAGAATCAGACAGATACTGGTAACTCGCACTATCATTGGAAACTAATTTACCTATTTTAGGTATAATATAATCTGTATATTTTTCATAAATTTTTTTAATACTCTCATCTGATGGTGTTTTAAAATCCATTATTAATAACCGACCAGATGGTTTTAAAGATTTATATAAATTCCTCAAGGCTTCTTGTGGATTAGTAAAATTTCTAAATCCAAAAGCAATAGTAGCCAAACTAAATTGATTTTCAGAATTCAAATGCTCTACTTGAGTTTTTAAAAAAGTAATATTTTTAATAAACCCCTTATCTATTAACCTATTCTTACAAATAGTCAACATGTCATTATTTTCATCTAAACACGTAATTTTTATGTTCGATTTCATTCTAGCGATATTTAACGCAATGTCACCAGTACCGCATGCAACATCAAGCACATCGTCATCGTCTCTCAATTTTGCCTTCTGACAAAACCTATCTTTCCATAATCGATGTAGGCCAAATGACATAATATCATTCATAATGTCATACTTTTGAGAAACAGATGAGAACACAGCGGAGACTTTCTCCTGTTTTTCTTTACTAGGTATCTCATCAAAACCAAATTTTGATTTGCCATTATCTTTCATCAACCCTTTTTTCTCTCTACTTTTAACACGAATTTATTTTTCTTGAGATTCCTTATTAATTTATCTAATGCCTTGAAGTTATCTATTGTAACAACAAATATCATAATATTATGCCCAGTTTGTTTTGAATCATCATACTGAACACTGATTATATCAGACTCATATTGCGAAATTTCTGAAGAAATTGATGCCAAAACACCTCTTTGGTTTTCAACTTCTACTTTAATGCATGCATTAAAAGAATCCTCGATAGTCTCGTCCCATGCAAGATCTAATCTTTCATCAAATGGTCTTTTGTCATTTCTGATACTTTTGCATGTATTTCTGTGAACAACAATTCCTCTCTCTTGACTAATATGGCCGATAATATTATCACCAGGAATTGGGTAACAACATTTTGCGTAGGATAAAACTAGACCCTCAGTACCCCTAATACTTACACCTGTTCTTTTGGTTTTTTTCTCACTATCCATCTGTGGTGCTACTCTCATTGAAACAAGTTTTGCAATCCTTCTGCCTAAACCTATCTCACAATAAAGGTCATCGATGTTTTGGCATCTATACTCTTGGAGAACAATATTCAAAGTTTTTGTGGGAATATCATCAATTGAGATATTGAAATTCTTAAGAGAGTTTTTGAGAAGCCTCTTGCCTAATAATTTTGCATCTTTCTTTTTAATAAGTTTGAGTGAAGCTCTTATTGAGTGCCTCGCTTTCTCAGTTACAGCAAAATTAAGCCAGCTAGGGTCAGGTCTGATGGTTTTTTTTGTAATAATTTCTATTCTTTGTCCACTTTTGAGTACTGCATTAGAAGAAACAGTCTTATCATCAATCTTTGCGGAGGAAAAATTATTACCAACATCAGTGTGGATTGCATATGCATAATCAATTATTGTTGATTTTTTTGGTAGCTCAACGATTGCTCCTTTTGGAGTGAATACATAAACTTTGCCAGGATATAAATCAGCCTTTATGCTTCTGAGATACTCTTGCGGGTTTCCAGAATCTTTTTGAATAGTTAATAAATTAGTAATCCACTGTTGCTCTTGTGTATAATTTTTAATGAGTGGCTTAGCTTTTGTTTTGTAAAACCAATGAGAGGCAATTCCGGCTTGAGCCATTACATCCATTTCTTTTGTTCTAATTTGTAACTCTATGGGTAAACCATGAGGGCCAAGAATTGAAGTATGAAGTGATTGATAGCCATTAGATTTTGGTATTGCTATGTAATCTTTAAATCTCCCTGGTATTGGAGTATAGGTATTATGGACTACGCCAAGCGCTCTATAACAATTATCTACATTATCACACACTACCCTTACACCAAAAACATCATGAATATCAGAGAAACTGAGCTCTTTCTGTCTCATCTTCTTGTAAATTCCATACAGATGCTTCTCTCGAGCAATCACATCGGTTAAAATATTTTCATTTTGGAGCTTTTTCAAAATCACTTTCCTAATTTTTTCCATGATTTCGTTTCTATTACCTCGAGATTTATGAAGCGCATTCTTTAAAATCTGGTATCTCATAGGATACATTGCTTTGAAAGATAGATTCTCTAACTCTTTATTTAAAGTATGAATTCCTAGTCTGAGAGCAATAGGCGCGTAGATCTCCAGGGTTTCACGGGCTTTTTTTGTCTTTTTTTCTTGACTCAACGCTTCTATAGTTTCTAAGTTATTTTTTCTATCAGCTAGTTTAATTAAAATCACTCTTATGTCTTGACTCATAGCTAGAATCATTTTTCTAAGATTTGCAGCATCTGCTTCCTCATTAGAAGTAAAGTTAATTTTGTCAAGTTTGCTTACACCATCTACGAGCTCAGAGACTTTACTACCAAATCTTTTTGATAATGACGCTTTATCAATGGAGGTGTCTTCTATTACATCATGAAGAATTGCAGCCATTAATGTTTCATGATCCATTTGAAAGTCGGCTAAAATTGAAGCAGCAGACAATGGATGATAAATGTAATCTTGACCATCTTTTCTTAACTGCCCAGAATGAGCCTCAGAAGCTAATTTGTAAGCTTTCTCAATCTTTTTAATTTGGTACGAGTTCAGATATTTATCTAATTTCTTTCTGAAATCAGGGAAGTTTTTTATATAATTACTTGATATCTGATATTCACTCCTTTTCCTATTATCCATAGTTAAAGTTTAATAGTTGCAAAGAGTTTATGGTAGTTTTTTAGGATTTATTTTTCTTGAGTTTCCGAATCTTCTGTATTGATTGGTTCTGATTCAGATTCCTCTGATAAGCTAACTGAGCTGTCTACCTTTTCATTTATGCCAGATAGGTTTGAACTATCGTCTGAAAAATCACTTGTTGCAGTAATGGTTTCCTCCGTTACTGGAGATTCAGTTATAGAGGATTCAGTAATAGCTACCGGAGATTCAGATTCAGCAACTGTGCTTCCTGAAATAGGTAAGTCAGTATTGGAAGTGATAGCTGCAGATGTCACATTGCTTTCACTGGTATTTTCACTCATCTGTTGAGTCAACTCTTCAACAATTTCCTCTTCGTTAACGCCATTAAAAAGCTTTGAGTCTGCGATTTGTTTATTACTAACTTCAAAATACTCAAGACCAATTTTTTTTTCAGCTATTTCCTTTAATGCAAGAACACTTGGTTTATTCTTAGAGTCTATATAGGACTCAGCCCCAGATGATAAATCTTTTGCTCTTTTACTTGCTAGTGTACAAATATCAAAAGCATTATCTATTTCTTCTATACAGTCCTCTATTGTTACCCTTGCCATAAATTACCTCACATAAATAAAGTGTTATTGTAACAGAATAATTTTACCAAACAATCTCTAACTCTTAAAATACTCAGTAATCTTCGAAGAAAATTTATACTCTTCGAACACACTCGCTTTTGCAGCAAAAACAATTGTAATTATATCCGACAAAGCATTCAGAAATTTATCATTTTTCACTACGTAATCTGCAAATTTCGCATATTTAAGCTCACTTATTGATGATTCCATTCTTTTTTTTACAACCTCAGGCTTATCTTGACCCCTTAAGTTAAGTCTCTTCTCTAGTGTAGTTATGTCGGGTGGAATAATATAGATAGAAATTGCTGAGGGAAAAATTTCTTTAATCCTCATCATACCCTTATAATCAATTTCGAGAATAACGTCTTTCCCAGTGTTTAAAAGCTCGAGTGTCTCTCTAATTCCTGTTCCATAGAAGTTGCCATATACATTCTGACTTTCTATAAAATCACCCAGTTTTTGTTTTTTAGAAAATTCATCTATAGATATAAAATTGTAATCAATACCATCAGTCTCAGATTCCCTTTTTTTTCTTGTGGTAAATGACACAGAATTTACTATAAACGGGCATAGACTGCACAAGGATTTGACTAATGATGTTTTTCCAGCACCAGATGGTGCACTTATTACAAATAGATTACGATTTTTTGGTAAATTAGGGTTATCCATGTCTTTATTTTTGAATTATAATACATATTACAATTTTTCAGGAGATAAAATATGGGTGATACTTGGAAATCGATAACACCAGGTGGTGTGAGCGCCTTTGTCAATGCAACAACTGCAACAGCATTAGTTTGGATTGCGATAGAGAGTAGTATTGCAAGTCATTTTAGTGTCTCTATTATTTACCCATTAATAGTAGCTTTACTTCTAGGCGGATATCTTTTGTACAAAAAAAATGGTTATGATTCAATAGAAAAGCGATCCACTCTTCAGGCAATCCTATCTACTGTCATACTTTGGTTTGCTACTTCTGGTTATTTAAATTTTATCCCAGAATTTATGATAACTCTCGGAATTTTTGAGAATCTTGCATATTCATTACTTGTGGGAACCACAATCTTTGTGCTTTTTTTAACTGTATTTCATGGGCTTCATGGAAAATATTTCACCACACTGATGCTCGAACACATGCCTTGGGTCATCAACCCTGACAGATTTCTATTATTTTTCTGGTTCTGGATAAATCTTATAACAGCGGGTATTTTAAATATATTTGAAGTTAATATGTGGTGGTATTTTGTAAACCTATTCTTTTATGCTCTTTTCCCATCTCTTTTCTTTGGTACCCGAGTGCAAGAGCTACATGGTTCACATATCAAAGACAAAGATGACTACTTTGATGACGATGGAGGTTTCAAATAATTAATCATCAAAAGTTTTTTTAGGAAGAATATCAACTCCAAAATATTTACCAACTTTCACCAAAAATGCAATGGCTAGCACGCCACCAGGTAAAGCAAAAACTCCTAACGCTCCTAAACCTTTTAAAATATCCTTTAGTTGTTCATTAGCTTTGGATAAATCGTCAGCTGGAATCTTCTCTCCTGCAACATACTTATAGTATATGTCCAACATTTGTGAGGATTCTTTTGATTCAGTCTCTAAAGCAATTTTTAGTGAATTCAATGATTCAGTAATCTTTGATTTCTGAGATTCGTATCGGTGTGTTATTTTTTCAAAAAATTTTTTTTCGCTGTCTTGTCCCATATCGTTCTAATTTTGAATTATTCGATGATTTCATGTTATCATATAATATATATTACTCTAGAAATTAAACTAAATAGCAGTGTCTAATAACAATATCAAAATATCTGTAAATACCTCTTACTTACAGCAAGAGTCTGATCCTGAAAATAACAAATTCTATTTTCTTTATACTGTCTCAATAGCGAATCATGGTGATGAGGGTGCTAAGCTGCTATCAAGGCATTGGATTATCGAAGATGCGAATGGAAAAGTACAAAATGTTAAAGGTGAGGGTGTAGTAGGTGACCAACCGTATATAAATCCCGGAGATGAGTATCAATACACAAGTGGAACACTCCTGGAAACCTCGCTAGGAACGATGAAAGGAAGTTATCAAATGATAAATGACTCAGATAAATATTTTGATGCAGAAATCCCTGAATTTGTTCTATCTATCCCTAGAGTGATTCATTAACACGCTCATAAATTATGTTCTCATAGTCTATTCTTGTTTTACTTTCTCTTATCTTTTCTGACTTAATTTTTCTCCAATTGTTTATCTCAAAACTTGGGAACCATGCATCTCCCTCAAAAGCACTATTTATTCTAGTTATGTACATCTTATTAGCAAAGGGAAGAGCTAATTCATAAATTTGAGAGCCCCCAATTATAAAAATCTCTTTTTCACCCTTAAGATATTGAAGGATATTCTCCAAGTTAGAGAAAACTTTTACACCATTACTTTGATAGTTCTGATCTCTTGATAATACAATATTTAATCTACCATCTAAAACTCTTCCTATTGATTCGTGAGTCTTTCTTCCCATTACTATAGGATTTCCCATAGTGGTATCTCTAAAATTTTTAAGCTCACCAGGAATCTTCCAAGGTATCTGATTATTTTTTCCAATTAGATTATTGGTGTCCATCGCTACAATAATTGATATCTGAGTCATATTTTTATACTGAGACTTTTGCTGGTATGTGATCATCAGCATCATAATTGCATAATTCAAAATCTTCAAATTTATATTCAAAAATAGAATTTACGTTTTGTTTAATCTTGAGGATCGGGAGTTTTTTTGGCTTTCTACTAAGTTGAGTTCTACATTGATCTAAGTGATTAGTATATAAATGAGCATCGCCAAAACTATGAATAAAATCTCCAACATCGAGTTTTAATTGACTTGCAATCATCATTGTTAATAGTGAGTATGATGCGATATTAAACGGAACTCCAAGAAATACATCAGCACTTCTCTGGTATAAGTGACATGATAATCTATTGTCATTAATATAGAATTGAAAAAGAATATGACATGGTGGCAGATTCATTTTACCAATATCGCCAACATTCCAGGCTGAAACAACATGTCTTCTTGAGTTTGGATTATTCTTAAGGTTTGTCATCAATTCACTAATTTGATCTATACTTCTATTATCTTGAGAATTCCAAGATCGCCATTGGCTTCCATATGTAGGTCCTAGATTTCCATTTTCATCAGCCCACTCATCCCATATCCTCACATTATTATCTTTTAGATATTTTATATTCGTTTCACCTTTCAAGAACCAGAGTAATTCATGCGCCACTGATTTGAAATGTATTTTTTTTGTTGTTAACAATGGATAACCATCATTAAGATCGAACCTTAATTGATATCCAAAAATTGATAAGGTGCCGGTACCCGTTCTGTCACTTTTTTCATGACCATTTGAAATAATATGCTCAAGTAGATTAAGATACTGTCTCACAATTTAGTGCTCCTCATGGCTGAAAGATAAATCAAAACCCCAACAAAAAACATTGGTAACGAAAGTATATGTCCCATTGTCATCCAAGTAGATACTATATATCCAATTTGGATATCTGGCACTCTTACAAATTCAACTATAAATCTAAATATACTATAAAATATCAAAAATGTAGCCGTTGAAAATCCTATTTTATAATTTTGGATTTTAGATATAAATAACAAAATAATAAACAATACTATACCCTCAAGAAATGCCTCATATAACATCGATGGATGTCTGGTTTGCTCATCAACATTTGGGAAAATAACTCCCCAAGTCCCATCTGTTGGTTTGCCGTATAATTCTGCATTAATAAAATTTCCTATTCTTCCTAAAAATAAACCAATAGGGACGAATACAACTAAATAATCACTCAATCTTAAAAAACTTAACTGCATCTTAGCGCTCAGCCAAACCAGATTTAGAAAGACCGCAATTAGTGCCCCATGAAAGGACATACCTCCTTCCCATATAAAGAATACTCTTTGCGGATTTAGCATATAGTAATCAAGATTATAAAAAATGACATAACCAATTCTCCCGCCAATTATTAGAGAAATGAGACCTGTAAAGAGGATTGTGTCAATCTGTTGAGCATCTAGATAGTTTTTATTTAAACAAAAAGTATCCTTTTTCATTAAATTCTCAATTAGTAAAAATGAAATCACATACATTGCTCCGTACCAATAGAGATTTATAGGTCCTAGAGACAACATAATTGGGCTTATATCATGCGTGTAAATCATTTTAACTTAATTTGAAGTATAATCTTATTTATAATAGCCTATGAATCGTATTGATAAAACATTATATGAATAAATTACAAAAAGAGAAAAGTTCATACTTACTTCAACATGCCGATAATCCTGTGGACTGGTTTCCATGGTCAAATGAAGCATTTGAAATAGCTAAACAAAATGATAAGCCTATTCTCCTATCAATTGGTTACTCTGCATGTCACTGGTGTCATGTCATGGCACACGAATCATTCGAGGATCCTGATATTGCAAAAATAATGAACGAAAATTTTGTGAATATTAAATTAGACAAAGAAGAACGACCTGATTTAGACAAAATCTATCAGATGTCTCAAACTATTATTACGGGTAAGACTGGTGGCTGGCCACTTACCGTATTTATGAGTCCAGATAAATTACCATTTTTTGCTGGCACCTATTTCCCTCCGGAAGAAAGGTATGGTCTACCGGCATTCAAACAAATTCTTGAGAGAGTGAGCGAATTTTATGATACAAAAAAACATGATATTAAAACACAAAATGCACAACTTGAAAATATTTTTAGTAATCTAAATGATACGTCTGAAGTTGCAGTTCAGAGTAATATTTCAAATACCGTATTAGAGAACCTATCCAATTCTCTTGATAGAATGCATGGTGGCTTTGGATCAGCTCCTAAATTTCCTCGTTGTACAAATATTCAGTTTATTTTAGAAAAAGAAGTGGACATTACAGATGAAATAAAATCTCTAATTGAGCTAAGCCTAGACCGGATGTGTTTTGCTGGCATATACGATCATGTAGATGGAGGATTTTTTAGATATTCTGTTGATGAAATTTGGATGATTCCTCATTTTGAGAAAATGCTCTACGATAATGGACCGCTTGTAAGTATTTTATCAAATGCATATAAAATATATAAAAAAGATATTTATTTGAAAAGAGCTAAAGAAACATGTGACTGGGTTATTGATAATATGCAGGATGAAAAAGGAGGATTTTACTCAACAGTTGATGCAGATTCTGAAGGTGAAGAAGGTAAATATTATGTTTGGTCGAGTGAAGAATTAAAGAGTATTTTAAATGATAATGAAAATAATATTTTTGATAGTGTTTTTAAAATTGATGATAAGCCAAACTTTGGAAAGTTTTTTCATCTTCACGTTCCAAAAGGGAAAGAAAACGAGTATTACAAGAATACAGATGTGATAGAGAATATTAAAACCAAACTTCAAAAGATAAGAAATGAACGAATCCGACCAGATACTGATTATAAAATTCTTACATCTTGGAATTGTCTAATGATTAAAGGGTTGTTAGATATCTATAAGGTTACTGGGGATGACAAATATCTAAATTCTGCTCAAAAAGCTTTTTCATTTATAAAAGATAGTCTTTGGGATGGGTCTGACTTATATGCTTGCTTTCACGATAAGCCAAAATTCATTGCTTACATTGATGATTATGCTTTTTTATGTGATGTTTGTTTAGATTTTATAAAACTAGAATGGGATGATAACAACTTTAAATTTCTTAACAATTTAATATCATCTTGTTTAGAAGATTATGAAGATAAAGAAAATGGTGGTTTTTTCTTTTCATCAGAAAAGAATAAAGATTTAATATATAGACCAAAAACTTATACAGATGAGTCGATGCCCTCAGGGAATAGTGTTATCTTGGGAGTCTTTAGTCAATTGTATGAACTCACAAACGACAACAAGTATAGGAGTTTAATAGATAAAATTTTATTGTCAGCAAGAACCTCTATAACTAGATCGCCTGAATCGCATTGCAATCTCCTTCTTGAGAATATAGAATATTTTCCGAAAAAATTAATAATTGTCAGAAGTCCTAGAGAAGATATGGTTGAGTTGAGAAACAAAATAAATATGTTTGTTAGAAATTCAGACATAGTCTTATTCTTAAATGACGATATATCTACCAATATTCATAATATAGATGATAAAAAAACTGAAAATAAATTCTCAGCATTTATCTGTGAGAATTTTATATGCGAGCAACCAATCACAGAAGTAGACGTATTAATTGATAGATTAAATAGAAAATGAACTTTATTCTAATTATATTCAGATTCCCACTCGTTATCTTTCATGTATCAGCTGGTTTAATTATTTTGATATTTTTTCCTAGTAAAAATATAAATCTTAAGCCTATTCATCACATGATAAGTTGTATATGGATGAAGATTCTTTTTAAAATATTTGGTTTTAAATTGATCAAAATTGGTGAAGTTGATTTGGATGCCAAGTCGTATATTTCTAATCATGTTACATTATTTGATATAATCGTTATAAACTCTATCATCCCGGTAAATTTTGTTGCAAAATCTGAAATAAAGAATTGGCCTATCATCGGTCATTTGTCAGCCAAAACAGGCACAATTTTTATTAATAGAGGAGATTCTTCAGATAATGAGCGCGTTATCATGACTATACAGTCATATCTTAAAATGAATAAAAAAGTTGTCATATTTCCGGAAGGTCGTATTGGAGATGGCAAAACGATAAGAAAATTTCACAGCAAATTACTCAAATCTATTAGTGATAAGGATATGAAAGTTCAACCAATTTTTGTTCATTATCCAAAAAAATATCCAATCGATAATCAAAATGATCAGAGCATTTGTTGGTCTGACAAATCTCAGACACTTCTTAAAATTTCACTGAGGTGCATGTCTAGGTGGCAGACTAACGTTATAGTAAAATTCGGAAATTCAATCAATTGTAACCAAAGTGAGTACTCACTTAGCAAAGAAAGTTTCGAATCGGTAAGTAATTCAAGAAATGAATTAGTTGGAAGAGATTAGACCATTCCTCTTTTGTCGCCTTCAGCCCCAACTTCAACGTCAACTACTATATCTGTTGTGGGAGTCCACTGACAAGCTATTACCATGCCTTTGTCCATTTCTTCTTTGTATAGAATCATAACTGGATCGCATGGACTTGGGGGGTATTTTCCTTCACCCTCTAAGATGGTTGCTCTACATGATCCACAACTTCCTACCTTACACGATAGAGGCCATGCAATCTTGTTTCTCAGTGCTGCCTTCATGAGTAATTCACCTGGTTCACACATAAATTCATCGCCTGTACTTTTAATGGTAACTTTGACCGGCTCCTTCTTTTTAAATAATCCAAATACCATCAGTTCTCCTTGGCATAATAAACAGATTTCAATATACCATAAATATCAGAAACTGAAAGAGTAATTATTGATTAATGTTGCTTAGAACTGATAATTCTTTAATCTTGAAAAAAGGTGGGTACTCAGCAATAAACTCCGAGATAAAAAAAACATAAGAAATGAAATCCAGAGGAAATCGTTAGTCGATTCAAACACGAACATTTCTAAGCTAAAAAATACTGTACCGGATAATATCATCACGTTTCTTATAAATCTTGTATCTAATAAACCTATATAAACTCCATCTAGCCAGAA
>CETQ01041251.1_pt1 | contig 20307 bp, 4 predicted proteins | sample 531261 | NCBI WGS metagenome assembly CETQ01 (sample SAMEA2622376, study PRJEB7988) | marine metagenome | biome: marine biome (ENVO:00000447); feature: surface water layer (ENVO:00002042); material: "saline water (ENVO:00002010), including plankton (ENVO:xxxxxxxx)" | depth 5 m
GAAGAAGATGATCTTGAATATGACGATCAAACTATGATTATTTGAAACAATAGTTTGTAATCCTTAATAAATAAACTATAATCGCCGTATTAGTGTGCCAATAGAACGGGTCAGTCAAGGTTTTAAAGACATAAGTATGACATTTCAGTCTAATCCACTGAGTGATGACCTTATTGCGATCAAAAATGAGAATGCAATTGCCCGTTCCATACGAAATATTGTTTTTACAACACCAGGAGAGAAGTTTTTTGACCCATCTTTTGGTTCAAGGATCACTGAATCTCTTTTTGAGAACATAGATGAGATTACTGCTACCATTATTGTTGATGAAATTCGTCAATCTATTGATAATTACGAACCTAGAGTAGAAGTAGATGATGTAAAAGCATTTCCTAACTTTGAAAACAACAGTTTTGATGTAACTATTACATATGATGTGATTGGATCGGAGATTCCAACACAAGAATTACAGTTTGTTTTGCAATCTAGTAGATAAAAATGCCATTAGCCAATTTTTCTAACTTGGATTTTGACCAAGTTAAGTCAACTTTACAGGAATATCTTAAATCTAACTCGAATTTTACGGATTATGACTTCGAGGGATCTAACCTGTCAACGATTTTAGACGTTTTAGCATATAATACCTACATTACTTCATACAATGCCAACATGGTAACGAATGAAGTGTTCATTGATACTGCAACTTTAAGGAAAAACATCGTTTCACTGGCAAGAAACATAGGTTATACACCCCGTCCAAGGCAAGCAGCAAGGGCAACAGTGTCGTTCTTCGTTGATACTACTGGAATTAACCCTACACCTGCTTCTTTGACCCTTAAAAAAGGTCCAGTGGCAGCATCAACGGGTTCATTTGGTGGGCAATCCTTTATTTTTTCAATTTTAAGTGATATTACAGCTCCTGTTCTTAACGGAATTGCAACTTTTGATGATGTTAACATTTATGAGGGAACTTTATTAACCCAAACTTACACTTTTTCGTCAAGAGTTCCAAATCAGAAGTTTATTTTACCAAATATTGGTGTTGACACTGATTTAATTACAGTTACAGTCAATCCAACTGAAGCTTCTGCGATAGAAACAAAATATAATTCACAAGATAATCTTTTTGAAGTAGGATCTAACTCAAAAGTTTATTTTTTACAAGAAATTGAAGATGAAAGATATGAAATATTTTTTGGAGATGGAATTTTTGGAAAAGCACTAGAAGATGGTAATTTTATCACGATTAATTACATTACTTCTAACGGTGATGCTGCAAATGGGATAAGTGCTTTTAATTTTTCGGGAAGACTTCAATATACACGTAACTCAACTACATTTAATGTTACAACTGGCATCTCTTTGCTCACAACAGGCATAGTTGCCTCTGGTGGAGAGGATATTGAGTCTGTAGAGTCAGTTAGAAAGTTTGCTCCACGAATTTATGCCTCTCAAAACAGAGCAATCACAGCAAATGACTATGAAACACTAATTCCAGCAAAAATTTATCCAGAAACAGAGTCAATTTCCGTTTTTGGAGGTGAAGATTTAGTGCCACCTCAATTTGGAAAGGTTTTTATTAGTATAAAACCAAAAACTGGTGATTTTCTTCCAAATTTGGTCAAAGAACAGTTAAAATTAAAATTAAAGAAATATTCAGTTGCAGGAATTGTTCCCGAAATACTTGATCTAAAATATCTCTTCCTTGAAGTTGATTCAAAAGTGTATTTTAACACAAATCTTGCAGAATCTGCAGAATCTGTTTCTACTGTCATTCAAAACAATGCCAGTAAGTATGCAGGATCAACAGAATTAAATAAGTATGGTGCTAGATTTAAATATAGTAAATTTTTATCTATTATTGATAATAGCAACGAATCTGTAACATCTAATATCACAACAGTGAATATGAGAAGAGATTTAAGAGTTGTATTGAATTCTTTTGCCGAATATTCTATTGGTTTTGGTAATGAATTTTATATTAAGAGAATGAGTGGATATAATATTAAATCTTCTGCATTTAGAATTGCAGGAATATTAGATGATGTTTATATTGCAGATATCCCTAATACAAGTAGATTGAATGGATCATTATTTCTATTTTCAGTTCCTTCAATAAATTCAGATTCTCCAACAATTGTTAGAAGAAATGTTGGAACAATTGATTATAAAAAAGGAGTTGTTACTCTTAATCCAGTTAACATACAATCTGGAATGATAAAGGATGGTCAAACTGTTATTGAAATATCAGCAAGTCCACTTTCTAATGACGTTGTTGGATTACAGGATCTTTATTTGCAACTAGATATTAGTAACAGTAATTTTGAAATGGTTGTTGATGAAATTGCTTCAGGACTAGATCCTTCTGGTTCTAATTATATTACTTCATCAAGTTATGCGAATGGTTCTTTAGTGCGTCCTGGTGGACGTAGTGTTTCTACAGGAGGAGGATCTGCCATAGCTCCTACTGGAACTAGAACCACTTCTACTACATCCACAACTACTCCTGCATCCTCTGGTGGTACATACACAGGTGGATCTTCTGGTGGTGGCGGTGGTTCAACAGGTGGTGGTGGCGGTGGAGGTTACTAATAAATATTAAGTATGAAAAGTCCTTCAATCTACTAAGATAGAATAGCATATAAAATGTCTACAAAAAGAATTCAGTTTAATAACGTTGTTCAAAATCAACTACCTGGATATGTCAAATCCGAATATCCATTAGTTGTTGATTTTTTAAAGTCATATTATCAAGGACAAGAATATCAAGGTGGACCAATAGATTTGGTTCAAAATATTGATCAATATACGAAGGTTGGTGAGCAAGTTGGTCTTACTGAAAATGTTGGATTGGGTGCTTCTATAGGTGTTGTTGATGATACAATTCAAGTTGATATGAAAAAGAATCCTACGGGAACTTTAGGTTTCCCAGATTCTTATGGATTGTTAAAAATTAATGATGAAATTATTACTTATACTGGAATAACCACTTTTGCTTTTACTGGATGTGTTAGAGGTTTTGTTGGAGTTAGTTCATATCAAAGTGATAATAATCCTGAAGAATTAGTATTTGAATCTACTACAGCAGAGGAACATAGTAAAGGTGATTCTATACAAAATTTAAGTTCTCTCTTTCTTAAAGAATTTTTAGTTAAAACTAAGCATCAACTTACTCCTGGATTTGAATCAAGAAAGTTAGCATCAAATTTAGACCAAAATATTTTTATAAAACAATCAAAAGATTTTTATGCTAGTAAAGGAACTGATAGAGGTTTTGAGATTTTATTTAAAACTTTATATAATGAAAATGTAAAAATTATAAGACCTTCTGATTTTCTATTTACACCATCAAACGCAAATTATAAAATAACAAGAGATTTTGTTGTAGAGCCAATAACTGGTAATCCAATGGATCTTGAATTATCTACATTATATCAAGATACTAATATAGAAAATAATATTAATAAGGCATATGCTCCTATCACTCATGTTGAACCCATTAATGTAAGTGCAGGAACTACTTTTTACAAATTAAGCATAGATGCAGGATTTAATAGAGATTCTAGAGTAGAGGGTTCTACTTATGGAACTTTTGTAACTCCACCTAGAACAAGAATAATTGGAGATGTTGGTGCAGGAACTACTTTTATCGATGTAGACTCAACAGTTGGATTTGGAACAACTGGAGAGTTGCATTTTAAGTATAATGATAATACTGTAGGTGTAAGTTCATATACATCCAAAAATTTAACTCAATTTTTCGGACTCTCTGGAATTGCAAAAACTATTTCAAGTGGTGAAAATATAGGTATCAATACCTTTGCATATGGAAGGTCTATTTTAGATTTTGATGAGACAATTGAGGTAAGGGTAACATCAGTTATTGAGGGTCTTGATATTGATGATGCTAGTTGTCTTTATGAAAAAGGTAATACTATAAAAATAAAAACTCTAGGAATTGGAAATACTGGATTTAAAGTTGATGAGTGGTTCTACAATCTTTCTACTGTATATCAAGTTGAAAAGATTGACATTAAAGATATATCTGATTTTACTTATGAAGTAACTTTAACAACTAATCATGATTTTAAAGTAGGAGATAAATCTGTTGCTGTTTTAGTTGGTAGTGATGGTATAGATTTACCAGTATCTGATATAACACAATTAACTTCTGAAAAATCTTTTATTATCAAAGGTCAAGGTGAAATTGACAGAGATTTAAATTATACAATAGAAAGACAAATTTTAAAAACAAATGCTATAAATTTTCCAGAGGCATCGTCACATACCACAAATGTACAGAATGTTTATATTAAACCTGTAGATCTTGTTGGAGGAAGACAATACACTGGTCCTTCACATTTTCATCCAAACACAGGTAAGAAAATGGTTGGGGCAGTTCATATTGATAAACCCCATGCAACTATTACTAATACTCCAGGTGTTGACAAATTATTAATAGCATCATCATCTATTCCTACCTATGGATCTCAATCACTTGGTGTTAGTGATGGTAGAATTGTCTTTAGTGGAAGTTTTTCTGGTGATGAGTTTGAAATTATAACAAATTCAACAACCACTCCATCTGGAGTACCAATTTTCGATCATGGATTCTATACTGGTGATGCAATTTACTATAAACCACAAATAGTAAATGATGCTTACGTAGATCCTACTAGTACAAAATCTATAGACAATTTTGTTGTTAAATCATCTTTGATGGATGAAGGTCTTTATTTTGTAAAGAGAATAAATGAAACAACAGTTAAATTTGCAAAAAGTGGTTCTGATCTTTATACTGAAAAATTTGTTAATATTGATAATGATGGATCAAGAACTGGTATTGTAACAGATAATATAATAACTCCATTTAAATTTAATGATAAAACTTTAACATCACAAAAATTATTAAGAGAGGTATCTCCACCAGAGAATACGGGAACTATATCTGAAACAACACCAGGACATACTGGAATATTGGTAAATGGTGTAGAGATATTAAATTACAAATCGTTTGATCAAGTTCATTATGGAGAACTTAAAAACATAGATGTTCTTGCTGGTGGAACAGATTATGATGTGATCAATCCTCCATTTTTACATATTAAAGATTCTGTTGGCAGTGGTGCTACTGGATTTGTCGCAGTATCTGGAGTATTAAAAGATCTTAGAATTATCGATACTGGATTTGATTATCAAGAGACTCCAACATTAAAAATAACTGGTGGTAATGGATCAGGAGCTAATGCCTTTGTAAATATGCAATCCATAGAGCATTCTGTTCCATTTGAATCGGACTCTCCTAGAGTAGGTCTTGGTACAACAGGTTCTTTGGCATCTACCATCGGATTTAGCACATATCATAAATTTAATAATGCAGAAGAAGTAATATATGTTACAAATAATCAAGAAGTTGTTGGTGGTTTAACAACTAGTTCAACTTATTTTGCTTCTCTCGTTGGTAGTGGAGGAACTTCTATAAGACTTCATAAAGATGAAGCAGGTGCTCTTGCAGGTATCAATACTATTACATTAACATCCAAAGGAATAGGAAAACACTTTATAAAATCTATTAATAAAAAATCAATAGTAGAATCTATCAATATAATTTCTGGTGGAAGTGGATATCAAAGCAAAAAAAGAACTACTACATCTTCGGGTATAGACACATCTTTAAATTCTATTAATATAACAAATCATGATTATGAATCTGGAGAGATTATTAGATATACTTGTGATGGAACACCAATAGCAGGTCTTACAACTAATACTGATTTTTATGTTACTAAAAAAGATGATGATAGTTTTTATCTATCTAGTGTTGGTGTAGGAACTACTGCAAGTGATTTTTATTATAAAACAAAACAATATAGACCTCTTACCAGTATAGGTGTAGGAACTCATACTTTTAACTATCAAGATATTACTGTAAGTATTACTGGAGATGTTGGTATTTCTTCAGTTGGATCTGAAACATTTGAACTTAAAGTTCAACCTATAGTTAGGGGTGAAATAACATCTGTTCATCTATCGAATAATGGTGTTGGATATGGTGCATCTGAAATTATTAATTTTATTAGAGAACCAGAAATAAATTTATTATCAGGATCTAATGCACAATTAACTCCTATCGTTAGTGGTGGAAAAATTATTGAAGTTGTTGTAGAAAATAAAGGAACTAATTATAATTCACCTCCAAACTTACAAATAAATGGTGTAGGTGTAGGAGCTGTCATAACACCTGTTTTAAAAATACATGATCTTAATGGAAATCAATCTTCTGTTGGTATAGGGACAACAATTAATTATGTTTTAGAATCTGTTAATGTGATTCATGAGGGTGCTGGATATGAACCATCAACCACTTCTATTGATGTTATAAACTCTGGATCTGATTGTAAAGTTCGTGCAAATATTCAAAAATGGAATCTTAATCTATTTGAAAGATATTATCAAACTAGACAAATTTCGGAGGATGATGGAATTATAAAGGATGGTGATATTGAATTACAATATAATCATTTATACGCTCCTAGAAAATTAAGACAAACTGTTTATGCTACTAATCAAGAGGGTAAATCTTTATATGGTGAACCTGATCTAAGGAAAGTTAACGGTCAAGAAACTGCCTCTGACAACCACTCTCCAATTATTGGTTGGGCATATGATGGTAATCCAATTTATGGTCCTTATGGTTATGTTAAGAGGGCAGGTGGCACAGTAGCACAGATGAAATCTGGATACGTTCAAGAGGCTGCGATAAAAGAAAATAGACCACCATTAAGTGTATTTCCTGCAGGATTTTTCTGTGATGATTTTACTTACAAGGCAGTAAGTGATGAAACTGTTCTTGATGAAAATAATGGAAGATTTTGTGTTACTCCACAATATCCAAACGGGACTTATGCTTACTTTGCAACAGTTGATGATTCTGGTGCAGAGCAAGAAGGTCAATTTAATACTTTTAAATTACCAGTATATCCCTATCTAATTGGTGAAAATTATTATTCATCTCCTAATGATTTTAATTTCTTAAATTCTTCTAATCAAGATGATTATAAAGTAGGTGATAATGAATGGCGTAGAAATACAACTCCTTATAATTTAATTGATGATAATAAAACATATTATCCATATTTACCCATACCAAACAATCTATCTCAAACCATAGATGTTGCAGGAACGAAACCTGGTGTTATAGAAAGTATTGGAATCGAAACTGGTGGTGCAAATTATCAAGTAGGTAATACGGTATTATTTGATAATACTAATACCAAAGGAAGAGATGCTGCTGCAAAAGTTTCAAGAATTCTTGGAAAACCAGTAAGTAGTGTAAGTGCTGCTACTAGTAGCATAACAAACGTAGAAATTTATCCTTCAAATCAAAAAGGAGTTTATAGTATTGTTTCTGCAGAACCTCATCAATTTATTAATAATGATATTATTACAGTTACTGGATTATCAACAACTTCCTCTGAAATTGAAGGAGTTTATAATGCTGGAATAACTTCTACAAAACTAACTGTATCTGGAGTAGGAACTACTGCTGTTGCTATCGGAACAGATGGCACTACAGGTATAGTAACACATATTGACGTTCGGGGAGATTTATCAAATCTTCAATCTAATGATCTTCTTGGTATCGGAACAGAAACTTTAAAATTATTAAATGTAGAACCTCTTCTTTCTAGAATTAGAGTTCTTAGAGCTAACAACGGAGTTACAGGAGTTTCTCATACTGTAACTTCAGAAATTCTTGAGGATCCCAGAAGACTTAGGATTAATTCTGGATTTAGTTCTGATTATGAGTATAGAGTTAATCAACAAATTTATTTTAATCCTGTAGATTCTGTAGGATTGGGAACAAGATCTGGAGTTGGTATTGGCACTACAATTGTATTCAGTAATCCTGGAATTGGATTAACACAAAAATTTATCCAAACAAAAGCAATTTTCCTTCCTAATCATAGATTGAGAACAGGTGATAAATTAACATATTCTCCTAATGTAGGTGAGGGTCTTAATATTAGAGAGGATGGTGCTGCTGCTAATACAGGCATATCAACTTTAATAAATGGACAGACTGTTTTTGCTGCTGTTATCACAGAAGATTTAATAGGCATATCAACTTGTAAGGTTGGTTTAGGTAGCACTGGTACTTTTGTAGGTATTGCGAGCACACAAAGAGATAGCACAACTGTTTTCTTCTCTGGAATAGGAACTGGTGTTTTCCATAGCTTTAAGACCAATTACGATGTAATCACTGGAGAACTTCGTAGAATTACTGCGACTGTCTCCACAGGTGAAACTCATGGTTTATTGAATAATGAAAATGTTTTTGTAGATGTTATTTCAGGAATTACGACAACAATTAGTGTTAAGTATAATGATTATAATAGAAGACTTATAATTGATCCAAAATCATTTACTGGAGGTGGAGTTAATACCACTACAAATACAATTACAATAAACGATCATGGATATGAAACTGGAGATAAAGTTATTCATACAGCATCTATTCCATCTGGTGGTTTGATTGATAATGAAATTTATTATATTGTTAAAGTTGATAGTAATAATTTTAAATTATGTAAAACTGATTTTGGATCAAGATCATTGACACCAAGTGTGGTAGGAATAAGTAGTACCTCTTCAGGAACAATAAATTCAATTAATCCACTAATAAAAGTATATAAGAACTCCACTGTTGAATTTGATCTTACAGATTCTTCTTTAAGATATAATGTACAAACAACAAACTATCCAGCATTTTCATTCAATTTCTATACTGATGAAAATCTAACAAAACAATTTGACACATCTCCAAGTTCTAATACCTTTAATGTTACAAGGACTGGGACTGTAGGTGTATCCACTGATGCAAAAGTAACTTTATCTGTTACTAATGATATTCCAGATGTTTTATATTATACATTAGATCCTATTTTTGAAAGCACATTACCATTAGTTAAAAAACAAATAGTAGTGGATGAAGATGTTTTATCTGGAAATAAAATTGAATGTGTTGATAGTGGATTTAGTGGCAAGCAAGTAGTAACAATAGGTGCAACTAATCAGTTCTCATATACTTTAGCAAATGCTCCTGAAAGAACTTCATATGGGACTACATCATTAGTATCTTATAAAACTGATAGTCCAACTGCGTACGGTGCTATTTCCGATTTTGAAATAACAAATCCTGGTAGTAATTATTATACACTTCCTGGTATTACTACAATTATTACTGATGTTGGTAATTCTGCTATTATTGAACCAAAGAGCACCTCAGTTGGAAAAATTAAAACATTAAAAATTAAAGATATTGGATATGATTTCCCATCAGATCCTACCGTAAAACCTACCGCATCTTTACCTCAGATTATTAAAATAGATTCTTTGATGTCAGTGGAATCTGTTGGAGTAACTTCTTTTGGAAGAGGTTATATTTCATCACCAGATTTAATTCTTATAGATGGAAAAACTAAAAAACCTGTTCTAGATCTTGACTTAAAATATACTTTAGGAAATCCGCAGGTAGAAATTTTAAAGAATACTAAAGGTATTTTTAACGCACCTCCAACAATTGTTACTGATAAAAATAGTAATGGTATTGGAATTGCAACTGTTGGATTTAATACAGAAAATTATGATGTAACGGTTCAGTTATCTGTTGGATTTAGCACTGTAGATACATTCCCAATTGCTGTTGGTGATAAAGTCTTTATTCAAGGTGTTGGTGTAGGAGTTGGTACAACTGCAAGAGGTTATAATTCTGCAAATTATGATTATGAACTCTTTACAATAACAGCAGTTGATGAAAACTTTGGTGGTATTGGAACAGTTACATATAATCTTTCTAATTACTTTACAGGATTAGCTCCTGGTCTATCAGCAGGAACATTTGATTTTGTCAATTCTTCTGGAAGAATTGTCCCTCAAAAATTTATGCCTACATTTGATATTAAGTTAACACCAAATAATTTTTCAGAAAATGAAGTAGTTACTGGATCTATTAGTAGTACGAGTGGAAATGTTGAAGATTGGAATCCAAATACTGGTATTCTAAGAGTTTCTAATACAAAGGGATTTGTAGATGGTGATATTTTAAAAGGATTGACTTCAGGAACTCAAGGTTTTGCCTCATCCATAGACACTTTTGATTCTCAAATTAGATTGAATGCAACTTCAAGAGTTGAAAAGGGTTGGGAAACTAATTCTGGATTCTTTAATGATAATGTTCAAAGAATACAAGATAGTGATTATTATCAAAATTTCTCTTACTCATTAAGTTCTAGAGTTGATATAGAAAAATGGGATGATCCTGTTTCTACTTTGAACCATACATTAGGATTTAAAAAATTCTCTGATTATCAGTTAGAATCAACTGCTTCTGCTAGAGTTGGATTATCAACAGAACAAGCTGATGTATTTGTGGTAAATGATCTTTTCGGTGTTGCTGATTTAAATTGTGTATATGATTTTGATTTAGTAACTGAAAATAATTTAAAGATTACTGAAAATGATTCTTTCTCTACAGAGATAACCTTTACAAGTAGAATTTTAGAAGATTTCCAAGAGTCAGTTGGAAACAGAGTTGTCTCTATTGATGATTTTAGTGGAACATTTAATAGTAATCCAAGAGCAACTAGATTTAGCACTGTTAACCAATTTACATTAGCAGATAGGAGAGCACTGAAATATATTGCCTATGTGAGAGATAAGAGATTTGGTGCTCAAAGACAATTAATGATTGTTGACCTTATTCATGATAGTTCATTTGGTTATATTAACCAATATGGAAGAGTTGAATCAGTTTATGATCAAGGAGATTTTGATTTTGCTATTTCAGGTAGTGAAGGTCAATTGAATTTCTTCCCAGTAAAATTCTCTGTAAATGATTATTTTGTTGCCACTCTTTCTTATAATCTTGATGATAATTTATTAAGCACAGGTAGCACTGTTATTGGTCCCTCTTTAGTTGACTCTGAAAGTGCTGCGATTGGCACTGGAATTACAACTAAAACAATTGTAGGTATTGCAAGCACCTACAGATCTGCCAAAGTTATTATTAATATCAATCCAGATATTGATGGCAATGAGCATGAATTTAATCAATTGAATATTATTCATAATGATGATGAAGTTGATATAATGGAATATGGTAGATTAACTACAGTTACTACTCCAGAGGCAATAGGTGGTCTTGGAACCTATAGAGGTTATATTGATGGTTCTACTTTAAAAGTTGATTTTATTCCTAATTCTAATGTTGGTATAGGAACAACTGGTGTTATTAATACCATTCTTATAGGTATGGGAGATTCCACTACTACAGGTATTGGAACAGTTGATCTCAAACACGCACGGATAGAAAGTAGAACAACTGAAATTTCATCTTCCTCCTCTCCTGGTATTACTACTATTGGTTCATATCCTTCAGATTACGAAGCTGCCTATGGAACAGTTCAGGTAACTGATGTGACTAACCAAGTTTACTCCATGTTTGAGTTTGCAGTGGTTACTGATTTTATTGAAGGTTCAACCACAGAAACATATGATGTAGAGTTTGCTAATGTTGCATCTGGTGTTTCTCCATCTGGTTTAGGAACATTCGGATCTAAAGTATCATCTGCAGGAACTGTATCATTACTCTTTACTCCTGTGGCAAGTATTAATGCACAGGTAAATGTGTATATGAATGCAGTGAGAATACAGGATGATACAAAAGATAATATTGATTTTAATAATGGAACTATTGAAAGTGGATTTGGTGATTACACAGGAACTGAGAGTTCTGTGCTAAGAGAATTTGGATTATCTCATAAAGGTGATCCAATCTTTAGAAAACCATTTGATGGTAGTAACAGTGCTATTGTAGATGTAACAAATAATACTATTAATCTTCCAAATCATTTCTTTGTTACTGGTGAGGAGTTGGTTTACACTAATCCTGGTGCTGGTGTTACGATGTCAATTGGGGTTGCCAGCACTAATGGATTTGTTGGGGTCGGTACAACTACATTATTACCAACTAAAGTGTTTGCTGTTAAAATTGATGAAGAAACAATTAAACTTGCAGAAACCGTCTCTAAGGCACTTCAGACAGTCCCAGAGACCGTTGATATCACAAGTGTAGGTATTGGAACATCTCATGCTTTTAATTCAGTTAATCAGAATAATAAGGCATTAATAACATTAGATAATATTATTCAGTCTCCTGTCGTATCTACTGCAGTTACAACACATACAGCAGGTCAAGTGTTTACCACCGATGACATAATAGAGTTTGCTGGAATCACATCATTCTTTGGTGGTGATTTAGTTAAGATTGGTAATGAGATAATCAGAATTGATGCTATTGGGCAATCAGGAAATGATAATCTTATTAGAGTTAGGAGACCTTGGTTGGGAACTTCTTTATCAGGATATGGAACAGGAACTTTAATAACCAAAGTAAATGGTAATTATAATATTGTTGATAACACGTTAAACTTTACAGAAGCACCTTATGGAAATGTTCCATTAAGCACTACCACAAATCCACCAGATTCAAGAGATTTTACAGGAATCGCAACTGGATCTAGTTTTGAAGGAAGAACATTCATGCGTTCTGGTGTACCAGATACAGCAAATGAACCATATCATAGAAATTATATTTTTGATAGTTTATCTTCTCAGTTCACAGGACAAAGATCAGACTTTGTATTAAAATCAGGTGGATCTAATGTACAAGGAATTACAACTGATAATGCAATAGTTCTTATTAATGATGTTTTCCAAACTCCAGCTTTTGATGGTGATGGTGATACTAATGAGTATAGTATAGTGGAGGATTCTACTATTGGTATTACTACAATTTCATTTACAGGGACTGGAAGTTCTACCTCTGATGTAAATGTTGGTAGTCTTCCTAAAGGTGGAATAATTGTTTCCGTAGGATCTAGTGAAGGATTTGGATATCAACCTCTAGTTGCTGCAGGTGGAACGGTTACTGTTGCTGCTGGTGGTACGATCAAATCCATTAGTATTGGTAATACAGGTTCTGGATATAGAGCAGGTATTCAAACAGTTAATGTTGGTATACAAACTCTTAGCCGTCCTGGTACAAATGTGATAGGGATTGGCACAGCACAAATTACAACTGGACATATTACGGGGGTTGCTGTTACTAATGCAAATCATATATTCTATTCACCTAGACAAGTAGCAAATGTTGGTTATAGTTCTGTAACTGGTATCTCTACTATCACCACACAAACTATTCATAATTTACATGCTGGTGATGAGATTGTATTATCAGGCATTGCGTTTACTTGTGATTATAAACCTGCTCTTGGAATCACCACCGTAGGTTATACCACCACAACTGGTATAATGACAGTTACCACTGCTGGTGCTCATGGATTCTCAACAACAGGTCAGAATAGTGTTGTAATCTTTAGTGGATTAGGATTTACATGTGCTCTTGATGGTGGATCAAGTATTCATTACTATCCACGAGGACAAGATAGAGCCTTCAATACTTCAATTCCTATTGTCGGAACTTCTAATACTACAATTACAATTGATGTTGGATTCTCTGCAGTAAGTGATCAATCAACACATCAATTTGTAAGTGCTACAGATAACGCTGTAATTAGTGGTGGAGACTATGATCATAGATTTGTAAGTGCAAATCCTGGTGCGATAACAGAGGCTAATACAGGATTAGGGTATACACCATCTAACGCAATCTATGATGGTCCTAGTGGGATCATGACAGTCACTGTTGCTAATCATGGTCTTACCACATCTAATGTTGTTTCTATTGCTCAGAGCAGCATAGTCTTTAGATGTTCTATGGATGATTACTCATCATTACATCCATATCCTCGTGCTACTGATCCTATCATAGGAATTGGTACAACAACTATTACTGCTACTACGACAAATACATTCTCATTAAATGTTGGTATATCAACGATAGTCAACTTTAATATTTCGACTGCAATATACAGTGCATCTTCAGGTATTTTGACGATGACACTTGGTAGTGGTGGTTCTCAGCATGGTTTGACAACTGGAACTAGTATAAAACTTTCTACAGAATCTCTATCATTTAGATGTTCTAAAGATAATTTTGCTTCTGTTCACAAGTATCCAAGAAAACCTGACCCTTACTATACAGGAGTACAAGTTAGTGCAGTTAATAGTACAACTCAATTTGAAGTTAATGTTGGTATATCTACAGTCTTAAGTCATTATGTTGGATTTGGTTCTGTTCAGTCTGCTATCATAGCTCCTAGATTGAATAATAATTCAGCAAGTAAGTTTGACGTTGCAGCAAACGGAAGTGAGGTATTACGTGTTCTTGACAGCAAGACATTTGAAACACAAACTGGACCATCAACTAGAAATCATTTATATGCTAGAGGTGGTGTTGTAAATGGATTTAATAAAGTAGTCTTTGATGATCCAACATCATACAGTGGTATTAATCTAGAATATAGTGATACATCTAGTGGTATTGGAACTAATGCTACAATTGATATTGTTGTTGGTCAAGGATCTAGTATTGTTGATTTCACCATTCAAAATACTGGTAGTGGATATGGTAACCTTGAAAAACTAACTGTTCCTATTGGTGGCACTACTGGTATTCCAACAGATCCTAGTAAAACATTTACAGAGTTTATAATTGATATTGAAAAAGTATTTAATGATGAATTTACTGCATGGTCTGTAGGTCAATTAGAAGTTCTTGATAATATTGAAAGGTTTATTGATGGAAGTAAGACTGATTTTGAATTAACACTTAATAATGCTACTGTCTCAATCGCTGCTAAGAAAGGATCAAAAATTGATGTTCAAGATCTTCTTTTAGTATTTGTCAATAACATTCCTCAAGTTCCTGGCAAAGGATATAAGTTTACTGGTGGTAGTATAATTAAATTTACCGAAGCACCTAAGATAGGTGATACAGTTGAAATTATTTTCTATAAAGGAACTGGTGGTCTAGATGTTGTTGAAAGAAAAGTTATAGAAACTGTAAAACCAGGTGATGACTTAACTATTGGACGTTTAGTAACTCAAGATAATTACTTGCAAGAAACTCCTAGAGTTCCTATTAGTGTAGACTCTACAGATCGTGTTTCTACTCCTCCTTATAATGGACCAGGAAATAGTAGTGATTCTACTTTGGAAAGACCAGTTACTTGGTGTAGACAAACTGAAGATAAGATTATTAATGAAAAGGGTGTTGGTAAAGATAGAGAAATCTATGAACCTGTTATTAATCCATGTTCACATATTATTAAATCTGTTGGAATAGGATCAACAATCATTTATGTTCAAAATGTAAGACCATACTTTGATCCACAAGATGAAGTTAATCAACTTCCTAATTTACTAACGGATAGTGATTTTACTTTCCAAAAGAAAGTTAAGTTTGATTCTCAAGAGGATAAAATTGGTGCTGCTGGCACTGCTATAGTATCTGGTCTTGGAACAATTTCCTCTGTTGCTATTTCTACTGGTGGTGTTGGTTACAGCACTGCTACAGTTAGTTTTGCAACAACGTCACTAGGTGGAAAAGAAGTTGGTGTTGGTTCAACATCTACAACTGCTTTTGGATCTCCTATAATTGGTGCTGCTGGCACTATAACTGGTATAGCAATTACAAGTGTTGGTGCTGGATATACATCATCCAATCCACCAGCAGTTCTCATAAGTCCTCCAACTATTAGTGCAGAGGAAAATAAGGTTGATTACTATCAAGGTGATTCTGGTATTATTGTTGGATTTGGAACGACCACAATAGGAGCTGGTTCAACTAATTACCAGTTAATATTTGATTTACACATTCCTCTTACATCAGATCTGAGAGATTCTAGTATTGCTGGAACTGCAGTTACTATTAGTGGAATATCTACAGGTGACTTCTTCATAGTTAACGACTCTACAGTTGGTAGTGCAACCACATCAATTAATTCTGTAGATACTGGTGGTGCTATTATTGGAGTAGGAACTCAATTCATAAATAACGTTTATGAAGTTAACAATTTTGAAATAGTTCAATCTCCTACTGGAGTGGGAACTACAGGTGTTGGAATAGGCACAACTCATGTTAATAGAGTATTTGTGAAAGTAACCAACTTCAATACTTGGAGTGGTCAGTGGCCATCCTTCAGTGGTGTTGGAATCCAAACTGGTAATTACTTTGGAGCATATAGTTGGGGTAAAATTAATCTAACCTCAAGATCTGAAAGCAATTCTTATACTGCTTATACTTTAGGTGGAACAGGTGGAATTTCTACTTCTACAGTAGTAAAAAGATCTGAATCACTTAAATATAAGGATTATAGAACTCCTTGATTAATCATTAATAAATAAAGAAAAATCTCTGTCCAAATGGCTGCTATAATAACTGATCAGATTAGAATATTAAATGCAAAGAATTTTATTGCTGGAGTAACTTCTAGTACGAATGCATATTATTCTTTCGTTGGATTACCAAATCCTACAGATATTGCAACTGATTGGAATACGACTCCCCCATCCCCTAAAGATAGTTTTTCAGAAGAAACTGATTACTATGATACTATGATCGCATTAAAGAAGATAAATTCTTCAGATGCAAAACAAGTTGTAACTAAAAGATCATGGTCATCAGGAACTACCTTTGACATGTATAGGGGAGACTATAGTAGAACAAACACTGCTCCAGTTTCAGGTGCGACCAATTTATATACTGCAACTTATTATGTCATAAACAGTGATTTTAGAGTTTATATATGCCTTCAAAATGGAACAGACCCTGATAATCCAAATGGTAGACCATCATTAGATGAACCAACTTTTACTGATTTGGAACCAAGGTCTGCTGGAAGTAGTGGTGATAATTATATTTGGAAATATCTTTATACAATTAAACCAAGTGATATTGTAAAATTCGATTCTACGGATTTTATGCCTGTTCCTGCAGACTGGGAAACAAGTAATGACAATGCTGCTGTTAGAGATAATGCAGTAGATGGTTCTATTAAGATAGTTACTGTCACTAATAGGGGAATAAGTATTGGACCTGTAGGTGGAACCGAATATCGTAATGTTCCTATCAAAGGTGATGGATCTGGAGCAGAATGCACTATCACAACAACTAATGATCAACAAGTTGATACTGTTGTTGTTTCTAAACAGGGATCTGGATATACTTTTGGAAGTGTTGATCTAGAAGCAGGAAGTGTTCCTACTGGAAGCACTAGACCAGAATTTAATGTTGTTATTCCACCAAAAGGAGGACATGGATCTGATATCTATAGAGAACTTGGTGCGTTTAATGTTCTCTTATATTCTAGAATTGAAAATGATAATGAAAATCCAGATTTTATAACTGGTAATGATATCGCTAGAGTGGGTATCGTTGAAAATCCTCAACAATTTGATTCAACTTCCCTCTTAAGTGCTGATAAGGCAAGTGCTCTTGGTGCTTTAAGATTAACAGGAACTGGATATAGTTCTGCTACATTTACTGCAGACTCTTATGTTACTCAAACAATATCAACTGGATCAACCGCAGTTGCAAGAGTGGTAAATTATGATCAAACCACTGGTGTATTAAAATTCTGGCAAGATAGAACTCTTGCTGGTTTTAATACGGTTGGAACAGCAGTAACTAATCCTCAATATGGATTTAATAGAAATGCATTTACTGCGTCACCAGGCACTGGTGGAGATGTAGAAATTACTCCTTCTTCTGGGTCTACATTACAAATTGATACTGGGTTTACAGGTCTCTCTACAGAGATAAATAATATAACATATTATCTTGGACAGAGTTTTACTGAAGGTATTGCTAACCCAGAGGTTAAAAAATACTCAGGAAATATTATTTACGTTGATAATAGACCAGCTATAACTCGGTCTGTAAATCAAAAAGAAGACATCAAAATAGTTTTGCAGTTCTAAAAAATCATGCCACAGCAAACCAACTTAAATGTATCCCCATATTTTGACGATTATGATCCGTCTGATGATTTTTATCGGGTTTTATTTAAGCCAGGAGTACCTGTTCAAGCTAGAGAGTTAACAACTCTTCAATCCATATTGCAAAACCAAATTGAAAAATTTGGTCAACATTTTTTTAAGGAAGGTTCAAAAGTAATACCTGGTAATACTGGATATAATAGAATATATTATGGTGTGCAACTTAATAATAATTATCAAGGAATTCCAGTATCTGCATATGTAGATCAGTTAATTGGTACAAAAATTACGGGGCAAAGATCTGGTGTAAGTGCTGTTGTAGATAAGGTTTTATTGGCAGAAGATTCTGAAAGAGGTAATCTAACACTTTATATAAATTATCTAACATCAAATACTGGAGATAACTCTACTCAAGTGTTTTCTGACGCTGAGGAATTAACATGTTCAGAGATAATAACTTCAGGATTATTAGGTAACACCGCAATTGCTGCTGGTGCTCCATTTGCTCTTACCGTAGCAAGTGATGCTGCTGTTACTGGATCTTCTTTCCAAATTCAAGAGGGTGTATATTTTGTTCGTGGTCAATTTTGTAACGTAAAGCAAGAGACTCTTATTCTTGATCAATATAATAGCAATCCAAGTTATAGGATAGGTTTATTCGTAGATGAAGAAATAATTAATGGAGATATAGATGAAACTTTAAATGATAATTCTCAAGGATTTAATAATTTTTCTGCACCAGGTGCCGATAGATTAAAAATATCTTTAAGTTTATTTAAAAAATCATTAGATGATTTTGATGATAATAGTTTTGTTGAGTTAGCAGTTATAAATGATGGAATTTTAAGAGCTCAAAGAAAGGGATCTGCTGGAGGTGCTACTCTTGGTGGATTTAGTGGAGTATATTCAAAGAATTTTGATTTAACTGATACTCTTGCAAGAAGAACTTTTGACGAAAGTGGAAATTATGATGTAAAACCTTTTGATGTTACTCTTTTAGAATCTTTAAATGATAATATTGGAAATAGAGGAGTGTATAATGCTGGTCAATTTACAGCAGGTGGAGAAACTCCAAGTGATGATTTAGCATTATATAAACTCTCTCCAGGTAAAGCATACGTTAAAGGATATGAAATTGAAACCGTAAATCCCACATTCCTTGATGTACCAAAACCAAGAGATGTAAAAACATTAAAAGATCAATCAATAATTTATAATACTGGTCCAACACTTAAGATAAACAGTGTCTTTAGAACTCCCACAGTGGGTATCGGTAGTACATATGTTCTAAGTTTAAGAAATCAAAGAGTCGGTGTTAATTCTGAAACTGTTCAAGGTAAAGAAGTTGGTCTTGCTAGGGTATATGATTTTAGACTTGAATCTGGAACTTATGAAATTGCTGATGCAGATAAACAAAAAAATCAGTGGGATCTTTCATTATATGACGTGCAAACTTTTAGTGAAATAGAATTAAATCAATCTATCACTCAATCTGTTCCTGCTTTTATTGAAGGAAAAGACAGTGGTGCTACTGCTTTTCTTGTAAACTCTGTTTCTGCTGGAGTGGCTTTAACTGTATATGAAAAAAATGGAGATTTTATTACTAATGAGCAATTAATAATTAATGGTATTGATAATGGAAGAACAGCAATAGGTATTACTAATTTTACTATTTCAGATGTTCAATCTGTTTATGGAACTGATGATAATACTGTTGGTCTTAATACTTTTAGTGCAAATGTAATTCCTTCCACATTGCTTAATGTAGGTGTCTCTACGGTTGGTGTAGATAAAGGAGCTGCAGGAACTAAAATACAAAGCACAAACCCTAATTTTCCAGGTATTACCACTATAGGAAATCTCATATCATATAGTGATCTTGCAATATCAGAAGATCCTATTTTAGCAAGAGTAATTAGTGTAGATGCAACTTCTGTCTCAGTTGTTGGTGTTACTACAGTAAATGGAGTATTTAATGGTGGGTTGCCTACAACTGCCTCTGGTGTTTCTACTGTAAATCAATTTAAAGAGGTAAGTGATTTAAAAGTTTTAGCAACTCAATTAGATAGTTCTAGTGATAATACATTATATACTAGACTACCTAAAAGAAATATATCTAATGTTGATCTAACAGGTGCATCAGTTGTTATAAGAAAAACATTTTCTGTTAATATTAGTGATGGTAGATTAGAAACTCCTGTCCCAACATTACCTACAAATGAGAGTTTCCAACCTTTTAGTGCAAAAAGATACTCTCTAATCGGGGCAGATGGTAAGACTCATGAATTAACATCAGATCAATTTGATTTTGGATCTGGAAATACTTGCCAAATTCGTGGTTTA
>CETQ01278698.1_pt1 | contig 19958 bp, 27 predicted proteins | sample 531261 | NCBI WGS metagenome assembly CETQ01 (sample SAMEA2622376, study PRJEB7988) | marine metagenome | biome: marine biome (ENVO:00000447); feature: surface water layer (ENVO:00002042); material: "saline water (ENVO:00002010), including plankton (ENVO:xxxxxxxx)" | depth 5 m
AATGTATCGTGGTCTTAAGGTTAGAAGCAAGGCATCACCTTGCAGTTAAGAGTAAAGAGGGTTGCAAAACCCTCTTTTTTTATGCTATACTATTAGAAATCAGTTTTTTTATGGCACTTCATATGAGAGAGCAAATACTGAGAGCATTAATAGCACATGCTCAAGGTGATATTGCTAAACACAAAGCAAACATTGAGATTTACCTAGAACACCCTGCAGGTGTTGGTGAACACACTGATATTCTAGAGTCAATAGAAAAAGAACTAGATGCAATCGCAAAATATCAAGATCAGATAGATGTGATCAAAAAGTACTTTATGTCCAGTCAGACTCTAAGAGACATAGACAGAAGATCGGGAGAAGTAAGTGAATAGATCAGAATTGAAGGTTATTGTGCAAAACCTTAAAAGTCTGGTTAGTGAGTTAGAGAGTGAAGTTTACTCTGACACCTCTGCTTATGTTCATCCTTGGTATAAGCACACCGACAAAATCGAGGAACCTCAACAAAATTTACCGATTGATGATTATGACGAAGTTTGGACAGACGATGAATGATGCTCTTCTTAGAAAAAGAGCATTTATACTCAAAACCTTGCTTACTAAATACGGTAGTAGTAACTACTCAAATCTCTCATTTTACAAATGTGCAGATGAGTGGATAGCAAGGAATGAGAAATATCCTGGCGGACTGTACGGATTCTATAAGGACTACTATGCCAAAAAAGATCACTAAACTTATAAAGGAAGCACTTAAAAATGCTCATCTTTATACAGAGGAAGAGTTAACTTATTTGAGACAAGCAAAAAAACGACTCAAAAACGAGAAAAAAATTAATGAATTGAAAAATTCTAAATAGGAGTACACATTACTTTACAATGCCCACATACCCTGTTAAAAACACAAAAACTGGTGAGGAGAAAGAACTCTCCATGACTATGAAAGAATACTCTGACTGGCGAGATGCAAACCCAGATTGGGATAAAGACTGGTCTAAAGGTTGTGCAGGAGCAGGAGAAGTCGGAGATTGGAGAAACAAATTAGACGGTGGTTGGAATGAACTACTTGACAGAGTAGGGACAAAATCACCTCGTTCTAACATCAAGAAGTACAACAACTACTAACACATGCCAAGAAAAAGAAAAACTGCTACCGCAGTAGGAATCGGTTTAAGTGCCAAACAAATGAGGCGGAAAAAACCGATAAGCAGTGATTTTTTAGTTGATGTACAACCTATCACAGAAAATCAAAAGAAATTTTTTGCACACTACTCAGAAGGTAAGCATATCTTCGCTTATGGTGCTGCAGGTACAGGTAAAACATTTATTACCTTATATAATGCACTTAAAGAGGTATTAGACTACACTACCCCTTACAATAAGATCTATATGGTTAGATCTTTAGTAAGCACTCGTGAAATTGGATTTTTGCCTGGTGACCATGAGGACAAATCTGCATTATACCAAATACCATACAAAAATATGGTAAAGTATATGTTTGAGATGTCAACTGATGCTGAGTTTGAAATGTTATATGGAAATCTTAAAACTCAAGAGACAATATCATTTTGGAGTACATCATTTATTAGGGGAACAACATTAGATAATGCTATTGTTATAGTTGATGAATGCCAAAACTTGAATTTTCACGAATTAGATAGTATAATAACAAGAGTTGGAGAAGATACCAAAATCATGTTCTGTGGTGATGCAACTCAAAGTGATCTCACCAGAGACAAAGAACGAAATGGTATTATAGACTTTATGAGAATCTTAGAGCAAATGGACTCTGTAGAGACAATTGAGTTTGGTCTTGAGGATATTGTTCGTTCTGGATTGTGTAAAGAATATCTGACTGTCAAGTTAGCAATGTCTATGTAATGTTTAATCATGTACCTGCTCTCTTACCACCATTAGAGAGAGAAACAGTTGATGGTGTAAGATACTATAAAGTTCCTGATGAGGAAGACTTTATCAAATTAGTTTCCATCACTTCAGTAACATCTTTCTGGAATAGAGAGAAGTTTGCTAAATGGAGGAAAAAAGTTGGTGAGGATAAAGCAAACGAGATTACTCGTAAAGCAACCTCTCGTGGAACTGACACCCATACTTTAATAGAACATTACTTATTGAACGAAGAACCTCTACCAGAGGTTCAACCTATATCTGATGTATTATTTAAGATTGCTAAACCAACCCTAAAGAAAATAGACAACATCCATGCTTTAGAGGGATCTTTATATAGTAAACATTTAGGTGTTGCAGGAACTGTAGACTGCATAGCAGAATATGATGGAGAATTGTCAATTATTGACTTTAAGACATCTGCAGCACCAAAACCTAGAGATTGGATTGATGGTTATTTTGTTCAAGCAGCAGCATATGCCTGTATGTACTATGAACTGACAGGTATATCAGTCAAAAAACTTGTTATCATTATGACATGTGAGAATGGCGATTGTGTTGTTTATGAAGAAAGAGATAAGGCAAAGTATATTAAATTACTCGTTAATTACATCGAATGCTTTTTAAACTACAAACTAGAATTACATGGAAAATGAATTTAACCAAGCGTTAAACAAGAAATTTATGAATCCTGCAAAATTTGCAGTTGAGATTGAAAAACTTGTCAAACAAGAGAAGATAAATTATATTGATGCTATAGTTCTTTTCTGTGAAGAAAATAGCATCGAGATAGACTCTATTACAAAATTAGTGTCTAAACCATTGAAAGAAAAACTGAAGTGTGATGCACAACAGTTAAATTTCATGAAAAAAACCACTAGAGCAAAACTTCCCTTATAATGCCAACTCTGTCATGGTTTCCAATGCCTGTCTATATTGATAGAATATCTGGACACGCAAAAGAGCAAGTAGATGACGAACTTTATGCTGTATTTGACAAAGCAAAGTTCGCTCAAAATCCTCAATGGACAAATGACACAAATGAACTAAGTGTTACTAATAATTCCTTTTTTTCTTCTCATGAACTGGAGGATTGTAAGGTTTTTAACAGTTGTATAGATTATCATTTAAAAAAATATTTACAAGAACTGTCAACACCAACTAATTTAGATTATTTTATTGATAATTCATGGTTAACAAAAACTAATAAAGGCAAATATATTCACTTACATGATCACGGTAACTATGATGTGTCAGGTGTATATTATCTAAAAACAAATGGTAAAGACGGTGCTTTATATTTTCCTTCTCCTTACAGATTGATGGCAGGTAATTTTATATTATCGAGAGTAGTAGATTATTATCAACATCTTCCCTTAGAAAATGGTCTTTTAGCATTATGGCCTTCTGTGCTTCTACATAACACAGAAGTCAATACTACTGATCATGAAAGAATCAGTGCAAGTTTTAATATTAAGTTTAGATCGTGATTAAATTATTACAAAATCCAAAATCTGCAGATTATATTGATTTTAAAAGATGGGTCAATAGCACGAGTTTTAGTTGGAAATATAATCCATCATCAACACCTGATATAAAAAATTCTACAAAAATGGATGTACCATTTTATTGTCATTCTTTTATGAAAAGACCAGAACAATATGGTTATCCTGTAATAGATGATCCACAGGAAACTCATGGTGCTGTACAAATATTAAATCAAATAATAGAGCATAATCAGATTCCATTTAACAGTTTTATTAGAATAGCAGTTAATGCTGTTCATCCACAGAAAGATGTCATGAGTTCTATACCTCATGTCGATCACCAATTTCCACATGGAAATCTTATAATATATTTGAATAACGCAGGTGGATCAACATTTGTCAAAAATGACCTTACATTTCAAGATGAGGTGCATATACCAAAAGAAGACGATATTATATTATTTACAGGAGAACATTACATGCAAACCCCTAAAGATGACCGAAGAATTATTCTTATCGCAACTATGATATGAAGAATTTATTTCTTGGTATAAGGCAATATGATTGTGATGCTGATTGGGATAAATTAATTCACATTGCTAATAACTCTTGTCCAGATAATAATTACGCAGGATTTCAAACAAAATTTTTTAATCATCCTGCCTTAAATTCGATTAAAGACAGTTTTATCAGTTGTTGTAGAGATTACTATAAAATTAATAAACCAGAAAAAGTTAGATTATGGTATTATCATGATTGGAAAGATAATCCTAATAAGGACGGTCACTTCTGGCATGATCATTACAATTATTATGGTTTGTCTGGTATCCTATATTTGACCCTACCAGAGGGATCAACAACCACAGGGTTTTCAATTTCTGCAGATCATGGTATACTAGGAAAAGAAAAATTCTTTGATGATATGATGTATTTACCATCTGTCATACACAAGTGGTTTATCTTCCCTGCCAATCTCCCACACATACCTGGCACCTGTAATACCGAACAAAAAAGGATCGTTATTAGTGGAGATTACTGGTATAATCTCACCTAAATAGTAGTGTTCTAGGAGATATTTTATGACAGATTTCTTTGATTCCGAATTTGTTCGGGACGAAATGCAAGAAATAAATGAAATGCAGGAGGAGATCTACGGAAGGATTTTTCAATTCTCGGATCTACCTGTACCAGAACAGATTGAACATCTAGAAGAGTTGGATACTTTGCTTGAAAAACAGCAAATACTCTACACTCGTATGAGACTGTCAGATGACCCTCGTGCTAAAGAGATGGCGGATAATGTCCGTAAATCTGCTATAGTTATGGGTTTTCCAAAAGATGTGGACTGTAATCTACTCTTTGCAAATATGCAAGAGACACTCGATAGAGTAAAAAAAGGACTACAGGGCACACTTGACACATGAGCACGACAGCTCTATAATAAAGTCACACAGACCAAATCCAATTTAATCCAATTAAATCCTATGTCTTTCGCATCACTTAAGAAGCAATCTTCTCTCGGCAGTCTTACTGCTAAACTTGTTAAAGAAGTTGAGAAGACCAATTCAGTCAATAAGGGCGACGACCGCCTCTGGAAACCAGAGGTAGATAAAGCAGGTAATGGTTACGCAGTAATCAGATTCCTACCTGCACCCGATGGAGAAGATCTTCCTTGGGTAAAACTGTACTCACATGCCTTTCAAGGACCTGGCGGATGGTACATTGAAAATTCATTAACAACATTGAATCAAAAAGATCCTTGTTCAGAGTTCAACACTACTCTATGGAATAGTGGTGTAGAATCTGATAAGCAAATTGCTCGTAATCAAAAGCGTAAGTTAGCATTCTACTCTAACATCTATGTTGTAAAAGATCCTGCAAACCCCGAAAACGAGGGTAAAGTGTTCCTTTACAAGTTTGGTAAAAAGATCTTTGATAAGATCATGGGTGCTATGCAACCTGAGTTTGAGGATGAATCACCTCTAAACCCATTTGATTTCTGGCAAGGAGCAGACTTTAAGGTTAAGATCAAGAAAGTTGCGGGTTACTGGAACTACGATAGTTCTGAGTTTACTGCACCTGCACCATTATTAAAAGATGATGATGCTCTTGAGGCACTATGGAAGAAAGAATACTCTCTTCAAGAAATAGTTGCTGCTGATCAATTCAAATCTTATGACGAACTCAAAAAGCGTCTTGAATCTGTATTGAGAATTAACCAAGCACCCGTCACCTCACCTATTGATGAGGAAGTAGAGTTGGAAGATCCTGTTGAGGCAAGAACTGCTGAACCAAATACCCCAACTGAAGACGATGCACTATCATACTTTCAGAAGTTAGCTGAAGAGTAAATATAAATAACAAGAGGGATTTTTCCCTCTTTTTTTATTCTATCAAAGTATTAAAATGGCAGGTTACACTGGAAATCATTTTGTAGTGACATACGAAGACAATGTAAATGGAAAATTTACTGCAGATGTATACGCAAAAGACGCTGATGACGCTGAAGCAAAAATAAAAATTGCTTATCCTTGGGCACTTAATCTATCAGCAACTGCAGGTGCGTAGAAATGTCACGCAATAAAGTTATTGCATACTCAGATGCTAATGGCAACTGTAGAGTTGTAATTCCTACTATGGATTGCTCTCTATCGGATGATGCTGTCATTGCAAAAGACATTCCGACATCTGACTATTCAATAATTGAACCATCAGACCTACCTTCTAATAAATTTAGAAAGGCATGGAAATATGACCATAGTTTAAAAGCAGTTGGTGTAAATTTGACTGCAGCAAAAGATATTACAAAAGAAATTCTAGAGACAGCATATCTTGAGACTAAAAAAGAAAATGCAGATATACAATCAATAGCAGATATGAAAGGAGAATCTGCATCACTCAAGTCTAATCCTCCAGTTCCATACACTACGATAGACAATGCGACTAGTGTTGCAGAGTTGGAAGAACTTGTTTAACTGTCTTTTAAAGTAGAAGAAATAAATTGGGATGACTTTGTATATTCTAAAGCATCTTTCATATCCATCATAAACATAGTTAGATATTCTTTTCTCATAATTTTTATATTTCTTTTTTTCTCATTTTCTCTAGTTTCTGCTAGAAAATTTGTTACACCTATTACTGGATTAATATTTGTATTGAATACAAGAGGATTTGGTATTTCAAAATCCTTATCAACAATTTGACCTGCAGGAAGTATTAGTTTACCTTCAGCGTTTCTTACTTCCTCAGTTTCATAGTGTCTTATTTCATTCAATGCTAATCCATATTTCTCCTCAGCATACTTATATAATACATTACTACTCATAGGCCATTCTGATCTAACATTTACAATATTTGCTGTAACCAATATTACCCAGTCTAATTCATCATTACCATAAACTTCACCTGCAACATTATCAGGTCGCATTCCCTCTTCTATTGTGTATGACTGTAGAAATGTGACTGCAGAATAAACATCATCCCTAAGTTTTGCTCTCAGGAATAGATTTTTAATAACGACATAATTATCGTTATCAACTATGTCTGATTGTGGATTTTTGTACCTGATGTTTGGTACATTTTTAAAATAATGTTTTGACATTAGAAACCTACTGCGTCTGCGACTTTCTCATGATCTTCTCTGTAGATAGGATTAAGTTCCTTAAAGGATAAATCCAATTTCATATGTACAGGTGTGCCATCATCATAGGTTGCATATGTGCCACTTCCAGTATAATCTACTGACATATTAGCTAATGCACATGTTTTAAATCTGTTTAAGAATGGATGTTTTGAACCACCTTTCATATAACTTATTCTGAATATATCAGGAGCATTTAAGAATCCCATGCCCTGACTATCTAATTTTGCTGCACTATGTATTTTTAATTTCTTGATTATCGTTTTTACTGTATTTGCCTCATCTCTACTTCTTGGTGTTAAATCCCAACCAAAATTGAAACTTCTTATTGTTACACCACTAAAAACCATTTCTAAATTTTGGTTTATAACTTGACCACTCGCCCTTGATAGCAACCCACCAACTGTAACATTCGCACCAAGAGCATTTGCTGCTGTGGTTGCTGCAATCATTTTTGCATAACCTGCAACATCACTACCTGCTGTTCCTCCTGCATTCTTTTTTAATGAATCTAACTGATCTTTTATAACACCAGCTGCTGCCTCTGGACTATCACTATTAATTGCCTTACCTATTGCATTTAATCCTGCAGCAGCAAAATCATTTAGTTTGTTTTCCCCCCAGTTAGCACCATTTTGATCCTTTACACTTTGCGGAGCTGGTAAAATAATCGTGCATGATGATCCGACACTGGCATATTGATCACTTATTTGAGATGCTCTTCCTCCACTGCCACTTCCAAAGTTACTTAGAGAACCAAAACCACCACCTTTTTTAATATTTTTTAAAATTTCTATCTGAAAATAGTCTGTACCATAATCTATCATATCCTGTGGATATCTTAAAAGTCTATCGCCTAGTTTATTTGGCACTATCTTATCCTTTTTTATCTATTTAGCAGGAATTTTGCATATTTTAATGACCTAGCATGTCTTAACTCATTTGACTGCACTTGATAAAGTTGACCTGCTACTTCATTCCATGTATATTTTCTCATCAAACCCCAATGATAATTAAATCCTCTAAATCCCCATTGTTGTATATCTGTACATGCGATCAAAGGATGTTGGTCATATCTTAACTTAGGTGTTTTTGCATTATATACAAAAGTATAATAGTTGCCAGGATCAGGAATAGGTGACACAGTATCATTAAGTGCATTCATAATTTCCATCATAATATCCTCTGGATCTCTTAATCCAGTTGCATTATCTACAACTTCCTTTAGTCTACTCATACTGGTAAATTATCCTCCGTTAAAATCTTAAATTCCATGTGTCGATCAGCACAATACTCTTTTGCTGCATCCCATTTTGCCTGATTTTTTGCGTATTCCATGACTTCTCTGATATATTTCTTAGTCTTTCTTTTTTGTACCTTTGGTTCATTGACTTGTCTTTTAGGTTTTATTTCTATAATATACTTCTTTGCTTTGCCATCATTATCTCTGACTTTTACATAGAAATCTGGAAAATATCTATGTATTCTTTGATCTAAAGGTGAACGGTATGGTATGATAGTCTCCTCAGAACCCCACTCTAAAATATTACTATTCTTGTCGCAATATCTCATAAACACTTTTTCCCAAGAACTACGATAAATAATGTTACGGTAGTCTCCTCTGTACTTTTTTATGTTACGAGGTCTAAATATGCCAGAGTGTGCCATAATCTTATAAGTTCCCAGAGGTATTTATTGTGCCCCGATACCCAAGAGTAAAGAAAACAGAACAGATCCGCAGTCTATTTCAAAAGGTTGCTACGACAAATCACTATGAAGTATTCTTCACAGGATTTGCTGCGTTACAAAGATTAAGAGGATATATTTCATCTAAATCACCGAGAGTTACTAATTTCTTTATCAGTAGGGATCTTGGATTATTGTGTAATAGTGCTGAATTACCTGCGACTACTATGGCAACAGCACAGGTAGAAGGACAAAGAATGGGCATAGTTGAGAAGATAGCACATTCTAGAGTATATACTGATGTATCATTTACATTTTATGTTGATAGTGACTACAGAACATTAGAATTTTTTGAGTTATGGCATGAATTTATAGCATCAGGGTCAGATAGAGATAGAATAGATAGAACTAATATTGCTTATTATCATAGGATGCAATATCCAGATGAGTATAAAGTTGATACTATCAAGATTATGAAATTTGATAAGGATCATTTTAGAAGTGTAGAATATAATTTTTTAAATTGTTTTCCAGTTGCTGTATCATCTATGCCTGTTGCATATGATGGCAACCAAGTGCTTGAATGTCAAGTCACATTTGCATATGACAGGTATTACTTCGGTAAAATGGGATCATTGGATCGTAGAATTTTTGCCTCGTCATATAAACCTCAAATTACCCCCTCTGCTGTAGGTAATAGCGATGAAAAATCTTACGATAAACCTGTTGGCGATAGCGGATCCAGTTCTATTTACAAAGTGGATGGTACTGAGGAATCTGGTTTTACTCTTAGATCAGATGAGTATTAAGGAAATAGCAATATTTTCCTTAGTATGCTATAATATAGACACTACTTATTAATATGGGACTTGCACAAGATCTGAAGGAAGGAACTAAATCTTCCCATTCAGCAGCAGAGAACACAAAATTTGTTACATCATTCCTTCGTGGAGTAGTAGACAAATCAAATTATAGAGAGTTAATCTCTAATTTCTACTTTGTTTATGACACTTTAGAGTTAGAAGTTAAAAAACATAAGGATCATCCTATTGTAGGACCTTTAAATATGCCAGAATTGTATAGATACGATGCTCTAGCAGAGGATTGTGACTATTTTTATGGTGTAGATTGGGCAGATAAAATAGAACCATCAGATGCTTGCAAGCAATACTGCAACAGAATTATGGAGATTTCAGATGATGATCCAGAATTACTCGTAGGACATCATTATACTAGGTATCTTGGTGATCTTTCTGGAGGACAGATTCTTAAGAACATTGCACAAAAAGCATTACAACTTGACGGTGATGGTCTTGCTTTCTATAATTTCCCCGATATTGCTGATAAAAAACAATTTAAAAATGATTATCGTGCTACCCTAAATAAACTGCCTGTGACACAATCACAGATATCTGCTATCGTTGCTGAAGCAAACTATGCATTTCGTTTGAATATGTTTATGTTTGATGAATTAGATGGTAGTCTTTATGACTCCACAATGTCTTACCTTTGTGGTGTTGTTAAAAACTCGATAAATGAGTTTATCGCAGTCGCTACTAACGGAAAAAACTGATGCCATTACCACAGATTAATGCACCAACCTATGAATTGGTAATTCCTTCGTCTAAAAAGAAAATTAGATATAGACCTTTTTTAGTTAAGGAAGAGAAAATTTTAGTCATTGCTATGGAAAGCAATGATGTTGCTGACATTGCTAGAGCAGTCAAACAAGTTCTAGGACAATGTATTCTAACAAAAGGAATTAAGATTGATAAACTATCTACCTTTGATATAGAATACTTATTTTTAAATGTAAGAGGTAAGTCTGTTGGTGAAACAGTAGACATACAAATCACTTGTCCCGATGATGGTGTTACTAATGTACCAGTCAATGTGGCATTAGATGAAATCAAAGTGACATTTGATCCAACACATGATAAAGATATTATTCTTGATGAAAAATTGAAGATGAGGATGAAATATCCATCGCTAGATCAGTTTATTAAGGAAAATTTTGAGGTAGAGAATGTTGGATTTGAACAGTCTATTGAGATGATTGCTAGTTGTGTGGATATGATCTTTAGTGAAGAGGAAACTTGGACAGGATCAGACTTTACACAAAAAGAAATGGTTGACTTTCTTGAGGGATTAGGTTCTAAACAGTTTAAAGAATTGGAGAAGTTCTTTGCTACTATGCCTAAACTTACTCATGAAATTAAGGTATTGAATCCCAAGACAAAAGTGCAAAGCACAGTTAAATTAGAGGGTTTAGCAGCTTTTTTCAACTAGCGATGCTCCATGAGGATCTTGTGTCGTATTACAAGATCAACTTCGCCCTCATGCAGCATCATAAATATAGTTTGAGTGATATTGAGAATATGATCCCGTGGGAACGGGAAATATACATTAGTTTATTAAAAAATTATATCGAAGAAGAAAATTTAAAGGCACAACAGAATGGATAAATCGTCCCCTGTTTTCGAGAATTTCCAAAACAAGATGGATGCTATGAACAAGCGTCCCAAGGTTGATCCTGCAAAATTTATGGGATCTGGAACTAAAAAGAAAACAAAGTCAGACGAAGTATCAGGCACAGACGAGAAGACAGTAAACGAAATTAGTAGAACTCTAGTCAATATAAACAACACATTAAAAGGTATTGTAAAAATACTTGATTCACAATTAAAATTAGATAAGAAAGAAAAGAGCGAAGATGATACAGATGCTGCAAGACAGTTAGATGCTAAGAAGAAAAAAGGTGCAGAAAACTTTTTAGAGTTAGATACTAAAGAATCAAAGGAGAAAACAAAGAAAACATCTGCAATAGTAGAAGGTGCTAAAGGTATATTGCAGAGATTGTTTACAGCATTGACTGCTATCTTCGCAGGATGGTTGATAGATAAAGGTCAAAAGATGATGCAATTTCTACAGGAAGGTGATATTGAGTCTTTTAAAAAGATGGGTAAAGGGGTAATAAAAGCATTTGCGGTCGCTGCAGGTGTATTTGCTTTACTTAATATAGGACCTATTATTGGTGCAATAACTTCTATAACTGCAGGTTTATCAGCAGGTATTCCTGCTATCATTGCATTGTTGGCAAATCCTTGGACATGGGCAGTCTTAGGACTAATAGCAGGTATAGCAGGGACTGTTATGCTGACAAAAACTATTATAAAGGCAGTGCAGACAAAAGGTGCAGGTGGTGAAGAATATCTTGAGAAATTTAATATGTTGAAAGGTGACCTAGAATCGAGAGGAATACAAATAATAGGAACTGGAAAGAAAGAACAGTTCTACATTGCAGGTACTAAACCAAGAAAATCTGTAGCAGAATTAGGAACACCCGCACAAAAAGAAGCAGTAGCAAATTATGTAAAGAAAAGAGATCAGTTGATTGGTCTTAGAGATGCGATGAGAGAAGAAATGAAGCAAGCAAAGAAAGATAATTGGGCGACAGTTAAAGGCACTGACTATGAGGAAGGCACTAGAAAAAGAATCAGGGAACAAATTAAAGAGGATAAAGCAGAAATTAGAGCAAAATATTATGACAAAATTCAAGCATTGTTTGAGGGAGATCTAGAACTAACCGAAGGACCTGCAGAAAATCCTAATAAAGATTGGACTCCTAAAAATGCTGAGGAGTATTGGTTGAAGCATGGAGTATATCCTGGTCAAGAAGAAATGGGTGATAATGAAAAGGTAAATCCTAATAAGTTAATGAACAAGAGTAATACTACTGAAAAGAAAGGTGAAGATATAACACCATCAAGTGAGGGCGGTATTAACATGACAGAAAGTAAAGCTAAGAGTCGTGGTAATAATGATGAGAAAATTTCAAAGGTATCTCAAGACACTGATAAAAATAACATTCAAATATTACCTTTTGATAATAAGAATAATGCTGCACAAGAAGGTGGAACTCTCAGTTCGGGTGATGCTACAAAAATTCCTGCGTTAGCAACCTCTAATAGTGGTAATGAATATAGAATGTTCTTTGCTCATACTTATCAACAGGGGAATGAAGCATAATGGCTAAGGTTGTTGATAAAAAATTATTCTATCAGATGTCTGATGAGGAGAAGATGGAGTATGAGGCTAAGGTACAGGCAGAGATAGAGGCGAGTGGTGGTAAATTAAGAAGAGGTAGGAGGAGAAACAAAAATGCCAAATCTTATGAACAGATTAAGGCAGAGATAGATGCTAAAGAGGCAGCTAAACAGGCAAAGAAAAAACCAAAGTTCATGCCTAGTAATGAGGCATTTAATACTATTAACTTTGGAATACAAGCGATTGCCGATACAGTTAAAGGATTAAAGAAAGCATTTCAATCTAGGGCAGAAAGAGAAGAGAAGATAGAGAAAGAAAAGAAACTTGATGCAGCAAGACTACTTAGCAGAAAAAAATCAGAAGATGCAGAAAAACAATTAGAACAGTCAACAAAGAAAACAAAAGGAACGGGTGCAGTTGGCAAAGCATTTAAAAAGACGGGTGTTAGATTATTGACTGCTATTGTTGCAATCATAGCAGGATTTGTTATAAACAATCTACCTAAAATTATGAAGTTTTTAGAGAAGGTGATGGTGGTTCTTAAGAAGTTTTTCAAATATGCTTACCCTCTTTTTGATGTAATATTTAAAATTGTCGGCAATTTGTTTGATGGAATGGCAGATCTTGCTTTAGATACATCTGCAGATTCAATGCAAAAAGATTTGAAGAAAAACAAAACTGATTTAGAAAAAATAGAGGATGATTTAAAAGCAACTAAAAAAGGTATGGATAAAAACCTTGAGAATGTTGAGAAAAATATTGACCAAACAAAAGAGGATTTAAAAAGTAGAACATCCAAAGGTCAAACTGCTGAAGAGATAGTGGAAGAGAAATCTGGTGAGAAGGTAAAGATGGAAAGAAAGGGTGAGGAAGATTCAAAGAAGAGTGAAGAACTTAGCACTGAAGAGAGTGGAGAAGTTCTTAAGGAAGAACCAAAAAAGGTAGAAGAAAAAGCAGAGAAAAAAGAAGTAGAAAAAAGTGAACCACCTAAAGTTGTAATGTCTAAACCACCTGCAACCATTGAAGAGGCAGCATTAACAGTCAAAGTAAATGCAGAGGAAGAGGGTGTTAACCCTGCGGTTGGTGATGGTGTCAAGAAAAAGAAAGTTGTTACCCCTTCTGGTTTGGGAATGGACATGTATAAGAGAAAGATTGTTCTTAATCCAGATGCTGCTGATGGTTGGAAAAAAGTTCTTGAGGCAGCAGCAAAAGATGGCATTGATTTGACTAAGAGTGTTACATCATCTTATAGATCTCCAGAAAAACAAGAAGAATTAATTGGTAAAGAGGATGGTAAAAGTGTTATATCACCTGCACCTGTTAGTAAATCACCTCATGTGCAGGGTTGGGCGATTGATATTGCTACTGGAACTGATGCACACAAATGGATGTTAGAAAATTCTGCAAAGTTTGGTTGGAGTTGGCAAGGTGAGAACGATCCAGTTCACTTTGATTTCATGGGTGGTGCACAGTCAGATACCAATTGGTTACAACCTGGCAAAATGAACTGGTTAAAATCAAATGTTGCCAGTTTAAAGAACATGGCAATGTTAACTTATAAAAAAATGACAACCATACCTGTACCCATAAATAATCTGACGGAAGTTGTAAAAGTTCCCTCTGGTAATCCAGAATTTTCTGGTATAGATGAAAAACCAGTAGTTGCATCTAACAATGTCATAAAACATATGCAAACTATTAATAACTCATTTACATAGATGTCAGCAATACCAACCCAAGGATCTACTTACGAGAGAATAGAAATAACAGGTCATGCAGGTGGCACTGTTGATATTAGACTTGGTGTATCATCCTTTCAATACTTTGAAGATCTAATGTCTCCAGTTGTTACTGCTGTAATGGGTGTGGTTACAAGTGGTGATACTATCAATGGTCAAGGACTTTATAGTGGACTTCCTATTGTAGGAGGAGAAAAGGTAAGGATACATATTACTTCTCCCATAGAGACAGAAAGAGGAGAATCGCCAGGTGAATTTGATATGACAATGTTTGTTAATAAGGTGACTGACTATCAATTAGAAAAACAAAAAGAAACTTTTGTATTGCACCTCGTATCAAAAGAAGGTATTGTTAATTTAAACAAGAGAATCATAAAAAAATATAAACAGAAAAGAATTGATGAAGTTATAACAGATTTTCTTGAAATATTAGAGGCAGATTTTGAAGAGGATCAGATTGAGAAAAGTGTTAATAGTATAAACTTCATAGGTAATATGAGAAAACCTTTGTCACTTGCTCCTATGTTAGCATCAAGAGCAATTCCTGATATTGGTAAAAACTCTGCAGGATTTTTCCTATGGCAAACCAGAAAAGGAATGCACTTTAGATCTGTTGAAAAGATGATATTTGATGCTAAAGAGAGTAAAAAAGAAACTATTAAACAAGAATACATATTTGATCGTGGAAATGAAGGACTTGATAATCCAGAGAAATCATTTACCAAAATATATTCCTACAACATTACCAATAATAAAGATGTGATGGCAGGTCAGAGGACAGGAAAAAATTCTACATATAGAATCTATTTTAATCCACATACTTTTGAATTTACCAGACCAGAACAATCTATCTTTTATCCTACAGAACAGGAAGGTTTAAATAAACCACCTCAAAAAAAAGTTGAACCACCAGAGGCAGATCCTACGACAATTCCTAAACCAGAAATGGCAAATAGAATTATCAGTGGAATCTACAGTGTTGGTTGCTTAGAAGAAAAAGTTGTAGGTGCAGCAGCGACTGCTGTTAATCAAGATAACCTATCTGATGTGGGACAATCTATTTCCAGATACTCCTCTTTATTTTCTCAAGTCGTGACAATTACGGTTGCTATGAACATAAATCTTTGTGCAGGTGATATAATAAAGTTGACTTTACCTAAAGTCAGCACCGAATCTGATGTTGATCCCTCTCAAAGTGGACTATATATCATTAAGGAGATCAGTCACTTTAGCAGTGCTAACAGATCTTATTCGGCATTAAAAGTTATCCGAGATTCATCAGGAGAGTAAAAATGTCAGAAGACATCAAACATGATTTAAGTCACGAGGTCTATCTTGACCCCAAAGACAACAAAGAACATATCAATCATGGTATGTTAGAGTACACAGAGGAAGAACTTAAAAGTCTTCATGCAGATTATGAATATGTGCATAAAGATGATGAGGTATTACCAAATGAGGGTAAAATTAATGATTGGCACACTCGTCACGAGGATAAGCAATTAGAAGTATATTGTGACAATCATCCTGACGCATTTGAATGTAGAGTGTATGACGACTAATGGCTATAGAAGAATCTTTACTGGGCAATAGTCAATTTTTAGGTAGGGACGGATTCCGTTGGTGGATCGGTCAGGTTGCTCCTAGGGAAGCACAGAAAGATCAAACAGACGAAGGTAAAGGTTGGAGTAACAGATATAAGGTAAGAATAATGGGTTATCATCCTTTTACGGATGATCTTAAAGATGAGGATTTGCCTTGGGCAATAGCAATGCTACCAACCACATCTGGTAGTGGTGCAGCAAATTATGCAACATCTACAATGCTGCAGCAAGGTGATGTTGTATTTGGATTTTTCTTGGATGGTGATGAGGGACAAGTACCTGCAATATTAGGACATTTTGGACAAACTGCTGCAGTGAGAAGTGCAGGAGAATTTGGAGGAAAGTTTGAACCTGGCACAGGATTTACTGGTAATATTAAAATAAATCCTAAGACAGAAGTTGTAGAAGAAACTGGTAAACCAAATACAGCAAACGAACAAAATAAAACAGCAAATACTACAAACTCTAGTGCTACTAAAGGTAAGAATGTAGATCAATCAGGTGCAGGTAGACCAGTTATTGTGGCAGATACTTGTACACCTTCTCAAGTGTCGAGAATGTCACAGGCAGTGGAGGATTTAGCACAGAGAGTAGAAGATTTATCATTGACAGGACAAAAATTAGAATCAGAAATACAGGCAGTTGGCGAACAAATAGAAACTATGGCGAATCCTTTTGTCGGTAGTATGATGGGCGGTGCGTTTAAGTTTTTAGAACCACAATTACAGTCAGGATTAGATAAAAAATATAAAGATGTATTTGGAAAAGTATTCTCACAAACTGGTGATACACCTCAATCATATGCTCTAGCACACGCTGCAGGGGTAGCATCACAGGTAGGAGAAATTCCTAATATTAAAAATGCAGAGAACGCATTAGCATGTGTAGGTAACAAAGTAGTTGAGGGATTAAGAGGAACAGTATCAGACATGCTCAGAGATTTGTTAGGATCTGGTTTAGGTATGGCAGGTTGTGTGGGTGCAAACTTTACCAGTAAATTTGTAAGTAATATGATAGATGGCATAGAAGATCAAATGTCAGCACCTTTGAGTGGACTTAGTGGAATATTAGATAAGGGTGTTAATCTTGCAGATTTCTTGAGGAGTTCTGCATTTTTATTAGAAGATTTTTCTGGTTTCTTAGATTGTGGACAGACTAATAAAGATAAGTGTCCTCCCGTCAAAAAATATCAGATTGGTGGTGCTGCTATGGAAAAAGGTGCTGATCCATTCAACTATGTAACATCTAAGATGCAGCAAGGTGCAACAGGTGGCGGTGGATTAGGTGGTGCATTGTCAGGTGCACTTGGAGACATAGGAGGAATAGTAGATTCATTCACTGATTTTGATTTTGGTAATCTAATTCCTAAAGGTGTTACTGACACTCTTGGTGCACCTGGCAGAATAGCAGGATTAATAGAAGATCTTAGTGCAGGTGGATCATGTGTTGGTGGAAAAAGAGATTGTGGTGATCCTAAATTACAAATCTTTGGTGGTGGAGGATTTGGTGCTATAGGTAATGTTGTTATTGGTGGTATTGTAGAGAACAGTGGTTTGGAAGGTATAGCTGCAGGTGTTACTAAAACTGCAAGTATTATTGGTGTAGATATTAAAATACCTGGCGTAGGTTATAAAACACCACCTGCAATTAGTTTTTCGGACAAGTGTGAACTTGGGTATGGTGCACATGGACATGCAGTTTTAGATGAGAATGGTGGTATCGCTGCTATTGTCATGGATAGTGTTGGTGAAGGTTATCCAGTTGTTACAGATCCACCAACTAATGTCGGTGTTACAACTGTGATCATCGAGGATCCTGGTTCTGGTTATGTTCAAGGTGATCAAATTGATGAATCCATATTTGTATTCCAGACGGGTATTGTACAACCTCCCGAAGATGTTGTTGCTGATACTGACCCATATTCAACATTGGTTGAACCAGTAGGTGATCAGACTCCAGAGCAAACAGCACAGGACATAATTAATACTCCTGCATTTGATGTTACGATAGACCCAGAAACAGGTGGAGTCCAGTCAGTTGCAGTTCTAAATATTCTCAGATATGATGTTCCCCCAGTGATAGAAATGAAATCTGCAACGGGTAATGGTGCTATACTAAGACCAGTATTCGGTACAATTCCAGAGGCAATAGTGCCACAACAAGTTTCAATAGTAGTCGATTGTATAGGTAAATCATAATGGCAGAACAGAATTGGGGCAGAAGAGTAATAGATTCTAGAGGTGGACACTTTAGGATTGAAACTGGTAGTCCAAGACAAGGAAGGGACGGACCCGAACCAACAAAAATATATTCATCTAACGATAAAGGTGAAGTATTTTTGATTGCACATGGTCATGGCACAGGATTAGGTAGAGTAGCATGTGATAAAAGTATTGAAATTAATGCGGGAGATAAGAATGATCCTAATTCTATAGACATCAGAGTTTGTGCTGCCACTGGAGATGTTACTATCACTGCTAACAGAGGTAGAGTAAGAGTTCATGGAAAAGATTTAATGTTCACTGCTGATAGGGACATTGATATAAAAGCAGGAAGAAATGTTAATATACAGTCCTCTGTTGGTAGAATCTTACTCAAAGCAAACTCTGCTATGGTTAGAGCATTAAGAGGTAATTTAGTTCCTGAGACATGGGGAGCAAAGATAGCAAAGAATAGTTTTATTCCTGCTGACATCTTGGCAAAAATATTTGCCCCTAAAGCACAAAACACACAGTTAGGTGCTGCACCAGGTGGTTTTGATGGTGTCGCAGCAGGAGCATTAAAAGGTTATGGATTTACATTAGAAGACTTGGGACTTACTGCACAAACAGGTGCAGTGGATGCTGTAGAAAATGCAAAAAAAGCAGCGAGTAGTTCAACTATAAATCCACTACAAAAAGCATCTAACCTATTGTCTGGAGATCTAAAAACTTCATTATCAGATGCATTGGATAGTGCAGGAGCTTCTGATCTTAAAGGACAATTTTCAGATGTTACAGGATCATTGAAAGATAATCTAGGACTAGGAGGTATTAAAAAAATATCAGGAGACACATCTCTTGCTGATGCAGGGAAAAATCTCTTAGGAGGACAATTGCCTGGTAAAGGTGGTGCTGTAGATACTATTAAAGGTATAGGTAATAAAGTATTGACAGGTAATATTTCATCATTGAACTCATCTGCAGCAAGTGCTTTAGGTGTTGTTGAGGGTGGAAACTCTCTTACAGGACTTAAGAAAATGTTTGGAACTGGATCTGTTGCAAAAGGTCCTGCAGCAACTATTGGTAACTTCTCTAGTGATAAATTAGCAACTCTTGTAGGTGATGTTATACCAACTCATCCAGATATTCCAGATGAGCAAAAACTTAAAGATGTTGGAAACGCTGTTGCATTGAGAATGGAAAATCTTGCTCAAGATCTTCTTACTGCTTCAAATACTCCTAATTTTGAGGGTGAATTAAAAGAGAACATAGAGAAGAAATTACTATCAGGTGAGGAAATTATAGGTGATCTTAAAGATGTAGCAGAGAGTTTCAAACTTGAATAACCATGTCAGCATCTGAATCCAACCCAACCAATTTTAATTGCAATAAGAAAAAAGACATTGCAAACAAACCATATGATATTGGTGATGATACAAACTATTTTGAAGATCCTGTCATATGCTCAGGGTTTATTGATGTGCAAGGCATACCCTCTAGACCCACTGATATAGAAATTACTAACGGTGATGTTAGAATTTACACAGGAAATCTTTTAGTCAGGCCAGGAATTTCTACATTCCAACAAACTCAGATAGAAGAGGAATTATATGTCTGTAAGAGTGCAGATATTATGGGTGATACCTTTATTA
>CETQ01068549.1_pt1 | contig 19804 bp, 22 predicted proteins | sample 531261 | NCBI WGS metagenome assembly CETQ01 (sample SAMEA2622376, study PRJEB7988) | marine metagenome | biome: marine biome (ENVO:00000447); feature: surface water layer (ENVO:00002042); material: "saline water (ENVO:00002010), including plankton (ENVO:xxxxxxxx)" | depth 5 m
TTGTTACTGTTTTCTTGTCCATATATAGGATATTATTATAGTTTAGAGGTAGGATATTAACCTAACTCGCGAATTATTTAAATTATTTTATTGTAGGGAATTACATGAAATTTAACTTGTTTAAAATGATTGGAGGATACTTTTCCAATGATTTGTCCATAGACTTAGGTACAGCAAATACTTTGATATATACCAAAGACGTAGGAATTGTTCTAAATGAGCCTTCTGTTGTTGCTATCCGAGAATCAAGGGGCCAAAAAACTGTGGTGGCAGTTGGAACAGAAGCAAAAAAAATGCTTGGAAGAACGCCTGGCAACATAAAAGCAATAAGACCATTATCTGAAGGAGTTATCGCTGACTTTCAGGTAACAGAAAAAATGCTACAACACTTTATAGCAAAAGTTCATGAAAAGTTATTTATTAAACCGAGTCCAAGAGTTTTAGTCTGTGTTCCTTGCCGTTCGACACAAGTGGAGAGAAGGGCTATTCGGGAATCAGTTTTAGGAGCTGGAGCCAGAGATGTAAAATTAATAGAAGAGCCTATGGCAGCTGCAATTGGCGCCGGTTTACCGGTTGAGGAAGCAAGTGGAAATATGGTTGTCGATATTGGCGGAGGAACATCAGAGGTAGCTATCCTGTCTTTAAATGGAGTTGTTTATTCTGAATCAGTAAAGATAGGCGGAGATAAATTAGACGAATCTATCACTTCATGGATCAGAAGAAATTATGGGTGTGTAATAGGCGAATCAACAGCAGAAAAAATTAAATATACGATAGGTTGCGCAACCGCTGAATCAGAAAAAACAGAGATGCCTATTACAGGAAGAAATCTTGCTGAAGGGATTCCAGAAACATTCACAATCAATAGCGAACAAATTTTTGAAGCTATGAAAGACCCTCTTTATGGTATGGTAAGAGCAATTAGAAATGCTCTTGAATTATCACCTCCAGAGTTAGCTGCAGATATTGCTGAAAGAGGCATTGTTTTGACTGGTGGCGGAGCATTATTAAGAGATTTAGATAAATTGATTTCAAGTTCTACAGGCATACCAGTAATTGTTGCTGAGGATCCTTTAACTTGTGTTGCAAGAGGAGGAGGCCAAGCTCTTGAAATTATGGACAAATATAATATCGATCTTCTATCCTCTGAGTAACTCATATGGCTAGGAAAATGCCAAATCCTGGTCAGAAAATAATATACCTATTATTAGTAATTTTTGGTTCTATCATTTTCTATTTTGATTTTAGTACCAGCGCATTTCATAAAATTAAGAATAGTTACACAAGTTTAAAAATTTCAACTAAATTTGTTCTTAAGGAAAATGCGATTGATCCATTTAAGAATATTTTTAACTCTGCAAAGTCTAAACAAAAATTAATTGAAGAAAATAATAATCTTCGTGAGGCTTTAGATATTAGCTATTTAAATAATTTTCTAATATCAAAAGAAAATATTTTCTATAAAGATAAAAATATAATTCGATATCCAATAGAAACAATAGAAGATAAATCAAATTATTCAGTGGCAAGTATAAAATATATAAATCACAATGTTTTTAATTGCTGTGATCGCCATAGAATGAATATTGAAATTATTTCTAATAATCTTACATCATATAAAGAGAGCATAGTTTTCAATAATTCAGGAATTATTGGACAAATCGTAAGCGATGAGAAGTATCCTGAAGTAATCCTCTTAACAGACATTAATCATTCAATACCAATAAAATCAAGAACTGAAAACTTTTTTTGTAATGCAAGTGGAAGCGGTAGAGCAAATCTGATCATTTGCTCCTATAATCCGCTTGTTTGGGATGAAGAGATGGAATTAGAAAAAGAGTTTTTTACTTCCGGGCTTGGAGGTATTTTCCCCAAAGATTTACTTGTGGGCACCATAGTAAACATTATTGATATTGAACCAACTAGAAGAGATATAGAAATAAAGCTTATAGCAGATCCGCTTGAGAGTGATTTATTTGGAGTAATAAATTATTGATGAAAGTCTTTAGCAAAAAAATAATTTTCATCTTTCTAATAAATTTTATTGAGTTAAGTATTGCTACAATGTTATCAAATGCTTTAATTGTTTTTCCCTTAACATTTTTGAGTTATTCTTTCTATGTTTATAGATCCAATCATAACATTGGCCCCATTGAAGCGTTTTTGATAGGTATATTTGTTGATTTAATATCAGGCACTTATTTTGGTTTAAATGCTACACTTTTTTGCATAATTACTTATTTAATAAATATTTACTCAAATTCATTTAAGATATTTTCATATTTACAAGTGTGTATATTTTTCGGCTTATCTGCAACAGCATATATTGGATTCACTCAATTAGCTTTAAATTTTTACAACTTCTCATATCTGTCGTTATTGATAAGCTCCATATTTAATATTTTGTTCTGTATTCTTTTAGCTATTATTTCTTCTTATTTTCCGAAAACTATTAATACAAATATATGACTATGGAATACCTCAAGAGGATAATAATTTCTTTGTTATTATTATTTACATTCTTTTTTTCATTATTGTCAGTTATTTATGTGAGTCTTATTTATAACCCTGAAAATATAATCAGATTTACAAATAAAATCTTTAATCATGGTTATACCATTGAATTTAGCGAAGTGGACTCAGAAATAAATTTCTTTTCTCCACAGTTTATTTTTGACCAAATCACTTTAAAAAATTCTGATGATAAAAGATTATTTCAGGCTGAAAAGTTTGAATTAGGAATAAATCTTTTTAAAACACTTTCTAGCAGACATATGAATCTAACATTGCTGGATATTCAAAATATGCATTTTTTTAATGATTCGTCGCCCAGTACCAGTAATAGAAGTTTTCGAACAAATATTAAAAAATTGTCTATAAAGTCTGATCTATTTAGTCTCAATTCTAATGATATTTTTATATCAGTTGATAAGGGAGACTTATCTATAGTTAATAAAGATGGAACATTTAACAATATCCCATTTAAATCTCTTAATCTTTTTAGTAAAGCAGGCTCAAAAAAGATTTTTTACTCATCTTTATTTTTTCTTGATGAAGACAAGATAAGAAATGAGGAACTTATAAATCTAGATGCATTTTCAGATAATAAAATTAACCTGAAAGTCCGCAGTAAAGGGTATTTTGATACTCAATCAGAGAAGTTAAGAAATATAAACAAATACATTTTTAATGACTCAAACCTAACAACAAATTCAAATTATTTTGTAGATAATATTGATTTAATTATTCGCAATAATTTAGATAAAAAGCTTATCGGCATTTTTTCATCTTCGCTTCCAGATCAGGATATTAATGGAACGATTTCAATTGATAATCAAATTATTACCCTTAGATCTAAATTGAAATTTAATATGAATGAGTTTCTAAATTATGGTGAATATATAAAGCTTGAAGGATTTGAAGAATTTCAATCCACCTTATACATAAATAAGGGCGTAACGTCTCTTAATCTTTATTCAGATTTATTAAATACAAGTATTATTTCAAATATAAAGGATCTAGAAAAAGAAAAAGGCAAAGAGCTGAGAACAGCTATAAAAATTAATGATTTAATGCAGCCTTCATATCTTATAGAAAACAAAAATTTCAGATCTTATCTAGGGCCTAATCAAAATGGTTATTTTATTTTAGGCAGTGACTTTGAAAACCAGCTAAATTTGTTAGACAAAGAAAACGGGTTCCACATATTTTTATCAATTGATCAATTAGAGGTTAACAATTTGTTAACTGGTAATAATTTTAATAATGAATCTCCTATAACTTCGATCAATTTAAAGATAAAAGAGCTTAATTTTTTTAATAATGTATATGAAGAACAGAGCTTTAAGATAGATTTTACTGGCAACGAAACCAAGGCATCATTTTCCGGAAAAGATTTAAATGGTTTGATAAAAATCGATCAAACGGGATTTATAAGAATTGAAGTATTTAATACAAAATTTGAATTTAGAGCCATCAATATTATCGATTCAGATCAAGCTGATGAAATCAATAATATAAAAATGCGTTTTGTAGGAAAGAATATTCAAACTTATGATGATATTTTCCAAGACATTGATTTTTATCTTTTAAGAAATGAGAAAATTACAACAATTGATAATATTAAAATTAAAAGCAAAAACTTCAATATAGGGCCATATGAAGAAAGAGATAAGGCTTATATCAGCTACAACAAAGATAAAGATTTATATAAAGTAAGAGGCTCATATGAAATTAGAAATACAAATGATTCATTAAATACTTTTATTAATTATGATTTAAATTACATATCTACAGATTTAAATATTCAGTGGGTTACTCTTGAAGAACTAAAAAATATTGAAGGAAATATAAGATTTCTTGTGAAAGGATTTGAGTCAAAAGCTTCATTACCTGATTCAGCCTTTTTTAAGGCACTTAAAGTCTTTAATTTAAATGCATATATTGAAAATATTAGTAATGAAACAAATATTGGATCAAATAATTTAATTATCAATAGGGCTGAGGGTGATATATACATCGGTCAAAATAGAGCTTTAATTAAAAAACCTGTAAAACTGCAAACTTCAGAGGCAAATATGATTTGGACTGGAGAGGTTCTTAAAGATACAGCAGGCTACTTAGATGAGTTAAATCTAGATCTAGAAATGAGGCTTAGAGTTTCAGAAAATATACCTTGGTATGCAGCAATTTTTGGTGGCATACCAGCTTTGGCTGGTGGCATAGTTTTAGAAAATATATTTGAAGAAAGTCTTGATGATGTTACAACATTCAAATTTGATGTGAAAGGTTCAATTGAAGAACCAGTAATTGAAAGATTAAATTAAATAAATTGTTGCTAGTCCTAGAAAGGAAAAGAAGCCAATGACATCTGTTACTGTCGTCACAACAACACTTCCACCAATAGCAGGATCTTGATTAAACTTTCTAAGAATTAAAGGAACAAGAATGCCAGCAACAACTGAACTTATAAGGTTTATTACAAGAGCACATGATATTAATATTGCAATTGTCCAATCTTGAAACCAGACATATGTAATAACTCCAACTAAAATTGATAAAACAATACCATTCAAAATTGATACAGCCAGCTCTCTTTTAAACAACCATTTAATGTTTGAAGAATTAATTTGTTCAAGTGTTAAGCCTCTTAAAACTATAGTTAGAGTTTGCGTAGCAGCAACTCCACCCATGCTTGCAACTATAGGCATAAGAACAGCTAAATATACTATTTTATCTATAGCATCCTGAAAGATATTTATTGTACTTGCAGCAATAAAGGCAGTAATCAAATTCATGCTTAACCAAAAAACTCGACTTTTTGCAGCCCGTCCAGGTGGTGCAAATGTATCTTCAGCAACACCAGCCATCCCTAAGAGATTTTGGTCAGCATCCTCTCTGATAACATCAACTACGTCATCAATTGTAATTCTGCCAATTAATCTTCCAGTTTCATCTACTACTGAAGAAGAAATCAAGTCATTCCTTTCAAAGAGAGTTGCCACCTCTTTATCATCAAGATCAGCACTTATTGGCATGATTTCTGTATGCATTATCTCCCTTACGATCATTGATGGATTCGATGTAATTATTTCACTGATTGATAATTCTCCTAAATATTCATTATCATCATTTACAACAAAAATTTTATCTGTATTTTCTGGTAACTTTCCTTGATCTCTTAGATAACTAATAACCTCATTAATTGAATTGTTTGGTCTGACGCTTATTACATCTGTATTTAGAAGACCTCCAGCTGTATTTTCAGGAAAAGTAAGGCCCATCTCAATTCGTTTTCTATCAACTCTAGACATATTTGAAAGGATATTTTTCATCCTTTCTTCAGGAAGATTCTGAAGAATATCTACTATTTCATCTAATTCAAGCTCTTTAACAGCTTCACTCAGCTCTTCATTCGAAATATTTGATATTAAACCCTGTTGAATTTCTTCACCCAACTCAGACAAAACATCCCCTTCCTCTTCAGTTTTGAGCAATGAGAATAAAAGATCTCTTTGTTTAGGTGGAGAGGATTCGAGTGCATGAGCTATTTCTGAAGAAGACATATTATTAAGTAATCTTCTAATTTGATTTAGTGATAAATTTGACGATTTATCAAGGATGATCTGTAAATTGTCAGCATTATCCTTTCTGTCCATAAAATAATTGTAACCTTGAAAAAAATTATCTATACCTAGATGAGGGTATATTATTTTTTTTTCTATATTTTGTAATTGTTCTTCTTGCTAGACCATATCCTTTTTTATTAAGTTCTATTGCAATTTTTTTATCGCTTTTAGGATTTTTTTCTGAGTCTACAATATCTTTTATTAATCTCATTAATTGTAAATCTGAAATGCCTCTTATTTTGGAAACCGAGGAAACCAATAATGATTTTAGAGGAATCACTCCTTTAGGTGTTTCAATATATTTATGCCTTAATATTCTTGATACCGTCGATGGATGTACTCCAATTTCATGAGCAATCTCCTTATTATTTAAAGTATTAATCTTTAAGGGATTATTTTCAAAAAAAGCAAACTGTTTTGAGCATATATATTTACCAACTTTTTTTACGGTATCATTTCTTTTTTGCACCGAACTCAAAAGCCATTTTGCCTCATTAATTTTCTGGATTAGCTCAGAATTTCTTTTTGAACTTATCTCTTTTTTTACCTTCGATATTAAATCTTTATCTACTTTTATTATTGGAAAACTTTCCTCTATAAAATCTATTCTTAGAATTTTATCATTTACCATAATCCTTAAATCGGGTTGAATGAATTTAACTTTCTCAAAATTAAGGCCCGGACTTAGGTCACATTGTTTTATTTCATTTAATGCTTCATTGAAATTTTCTATGGAGATCCCATGTGCTAATGATTTTTTCTTAATTTCATCTAAATTATCTAAATTGTTATTAAACAAAATTTCCATTATCAAGTTTTTCTTTTTTACTGGTATGTCTCTTCTGCTGATTTGTATCTTTATACATTCTTTGTGATTTCTATAACCAATTCCAGGTGGATTCATTTTTTGAATAATTTCTTTTATGGTGTTTTCAATCTCATTCTTATTGAAAACATATTTAGCTATTTTTTCAATTTCATATGTTTCTTCAATCAACATACCGGATTCATCAATGCAATTAATCAAGATATTTGATAGCTCTACTTGTTTCTTAGTTAGTTTGAAATCATCCAATTGTTTTATGAGCGATTCTCTAAGAGTCAGGCTTGATTCAATATCAAAATTAAAATCTTCTATGTATTCCCGATCAATATTGTTAAATTCTTCTTTTTTTTCAAGAAAAGGATTATCTTCTATCTCTTTTTCAATTTTTTGTATTAATTCAAATCTTGATAATTGCAGAAGTTCAATTGACTTTTTTAAAGCAGGAGTTAGATTTAAATTCTGTTTTTGTTTTAGATTTTTTGAGAGAGTTATAGCCATATTTAACTATACATATTTCCTAGGTAAACTTTTTTAACTAGCTTGTTACTAATAAGTTCATCTTTATTTCCTTCAGCAATAATCTCTCCATTATTGATAATTGCAGCCTGACTACATATTTCTAATGTTTCTCTTACATTATGATCCGTAACTAATAAACCGATATTCTTTTTTAATAATTTAAGTAAAACATTTTTTATATCTTCAATAGCCATTGGATCAATCCCAGCAAATGGCTCATCTAAAAGAATGATTTTTGGCTCGGCAGCAAGAGTTCTAGCAATCTCTACTTTTCTTCTTTGGCCACCAGAAAGCTGTCTTCCTTTGAGATCTAATATTTCTGATAATCCAAATTCTTCAACCGAGGCATCAATAAATTTTTTAATATCAGCATCATTGCTGAAAGATAATTCCGCTAATCCCTGAAGGTTTTGAAAAACAGTTAAGTTTTGAAATATGGATGGCTCTTGTGGGAGATATTTAATACCCATTTTGGATCTTTTATGCATTGGCATATTTGAAATATTTTTATCGTGAAGGCTAATTTCACCAAAATCAGATTTTACAAGACCTGCAATTACATAGAATGTTGTTGTTTTACCAGCTCCGTTTGGGCCAAGTAATCCGTAAATTTGACCTTCATTAACTTCAAAACTTATATTTGATAGAATTTGTTTACCTTTAATAGTCTTAGATATATTCTTAATTTTTAACATAAAAATTACTCCGACGACATTTTTCCTGTTTGAGGATTAAAGATTATAAGATTTGAAGATATTGATATATTTTCATAATTCATTATTGCATTTCCAATTAGATGCACTTTTTCGTTAGTAAAAAATAATATTTTTTCTGCCTTGCCATCAAAAATATTTTCTTTTTTATTTGATTTTATTGAGGATGGACTCCCTAAAAATGTTATAACGTTGTTAATCTCATCATACGAAGCAGACTCAGAAATAATACTTACATATTCTGAACTTATTTCCACACCATTAAGAAAGTTTATCTGTTTTGAGTCCTTTAGAAATTCTATAGAATCTGACTTAATTTTGATATCAGTATTAAAATCAGAGGCTGCGTTAAAAGTAAAGAAAAATATAAATAATAAGAATAGATATTTTCTTTTCAATTAAAGTATCCTGGCCTCTATTAAATCATGCATGGATATTACTCCAACATGACTTCTTTTTTCTTTAACTACCAATGTAAAAATTTTATTTTTTTCCATTATTTTTGCAGCATCAACCGCTAGAGCATGAGGTTTTATAGTTTTATAAGATTTAGTCATTACATCTCTAATTTTTGTGTTTTGAATATCAATTTTTTTGTTAATGCATCTTCTAAGGTCTCCGTCAGTAAATATACCAACAACCTTTGAATTATCAATTACAAGAGTTATACCAAGATTTTTTTTTGTAATTTCCAATAAAGCTTTATATAAGAAAGTATCTGGTGATACTTTTGGCACATCTTTTCCTTTATGCATAAGATCTTGAACTTGAGTTATTAATTTCTTTCCTAATTTTCCAGCAGGGTGTGAGGATGCAAAATCATTTTTTGTGAAGCCTTTTGCCTCTAGCAATGCTATGGCAAGCGCATCACCAAACGCAAGTGCATTTGTTGTTGATGATGTTGGGGCAAGGTCTAATGGGCAAGCTTCTTTTTTAGCTCTTAACTCTATTTTTATATCAGCAGATTTAGCAATGCTAGATTTATTATTACTCGTCAAGGCTGCGATTTCTTTTGCATGTCTCTTTAAGGACGGAATAATGTTAATAATCTCATCTGTTTCACCGGAATTTGATATTACTAGAACAATGTCTTTTTTATCAATTAACCCAATATCACCATGAGCTGCCTCTGTTGGATGAATAAAAATTGATGGAGTTCCGGTGCTAGATAAAGTTGCAGAAATTTTTTGAGCAATGTGTCCTGATTTGCCAACACCCATAATTACAAACTTCCCTTTGCAAGAGATCACATTTTCACAAAGAGTTGTAAATGATTTGTTTAACTGTTTAGCTACAGATGAAATAGACTCAGACTCAATCTTTAAAGTCCTTCTCGCTGACGCTATGTAATTATAATTTTTCATTGTAAATTTAGAAAATTTATATAAACCTAAATGCTATAATAGACTAATGTTACATGCACATAAAAATTTTTTCCTACTTTTCTTGCTTATAGCTATTCCATTTGAGATAAAAACTGAAGAAGATCCATATTTATTTATAGATTCAAACGCTCAAAAAATGGCTAATGTGCTTACAAATGAATCAGATTTATTTGAAACTGATAGGTCTATATATGAAGACAAAATTAAAGAAATCTTTGAGCCAATGATTGACTTTAGAAGGGTAGCAGCAAGTGTTATGGGTAAGAAATATTATTTAATGGCTTCAAAAGAGCAAAGAGCTGATTTTGTTTTGATTTTTAAAGATTCCTTGTTAGATACATACGCTGAAACTCTTGCTCAGTGGGGCGATTCAACTATATCAACCCAATTCCCTTCAAATAAAATTGATGCTAGTGTTAAAAATATCGAAGTGCGTCAAATTCTAGATACCGGAAACAGTCAGTATCCTATTTCATATAAATTGAAGAAAACTGCAGATGGCTGGAAGATAGTAAATATAATTATTAATGGAGTTAATTTAGGATTAACTTTTAGAAATCAATTTCAAGCACTGGCAAATTCACATGATGAAGATATCCAGCTAACATTAAAGAACTGGGTTTCTGATGCTGGAGATGCAGGCATTTCTTAATATGGAAGAATTTATCGAAAAGATTTTAATTGAAAACATTCCTGATGCAGTCTGTAATTTTGATGGAGATCAATGTAATCTACGTTTAACCGTGTCTTCCAATATTTTTGTAAATATGCCCCTCATCGAACAACATAAAATGATAATGAAGCTATTGGAAAATAAATTTGAATCCGGTGAGCTTCATGCTCTAAGTTTGGAAACAAAAATTTTATAACAAAAAATGGAAAAACTCTTAATCAAAGGAGGAAACTCCCTTAAAGGAAAAATAAAATGTTCAGGTGCAAAAAATGCTGCACTGCCTATGATCGCGTCTACTATTCTCTGTGATGAAAAAGTAACTCTTAAAAATTTGCCTTATCTCCAAGATATCACAACTATGTTTGAATTATTAGGATCAATGGGTGCTGAAATTCTGCTTGATGAAAATATGGATTTTACAATTTCATCATTCAATTTAAATGATATTGAAGCAAGATATGAATTAGTAAAAACTATGAGAGCATCAATTCTTGTTCTAGGACCTTTATTAGCTAAATATGGCAAAGCTAGGATTGCACTTCCTGGAGGATGCGCTATTGGATCAAGGCCAGTCAACTATCATTTAGATGCATTGAAGTTAATGGGAGCTGAAATTAAACTAAAGAACGGGTATATAGAGGCTTCAGCAAAAGAATTAATTGGAAACAGTATCAGGTTTGAAGGAGTTACTGTTACTGGAACTGAAAATTTAATGATGGCTGCAACTTTAGCAAAGGGAACAACAATTTTGTCAAATGTTGCAAAGGAACCAGAAATAATAGATCTGGCTGAAATGTTAAATTCAATGGGTGCAAAAATATCTGGTGCTGGATCTGAAGAAATTGTAATTGACGGAGTTGATAATCTATATGGAACTGTGTTTCCAATTCCAGCAGACAGAATTGAGGCTGGAACATATCTTGCTGCTGCTGCTGTCACAAATGGAGACATAACTGTTGAAGGAATTAATCCTAATAGATTAATGAAAGTAATTGCTAAGTTAAAAGATTCCGGTTCAGATGTTAAGTTTGATAAAGATTCAATCTCTATCTCAATGGATAGGGATCACCCAAGACCTGTTGATATTACAACAGCGCCTTTTCCTGAATTTCCTACTGATATGCAAGCACAGTTTTCAGTAATAAATGCAATATCTAGGGGAACATCTAATATTTACGAAACTGTGTTTGAGAATCGATTCATGCATATATTAGAATTAAATAGAATGGGCTGTGACATAACCGTACAGGGTAATCATGCGATTATTAAAGGAGTTAGCTCTATTTATGGAGCACAAGTTATGGCAACAGACTTAAGAGCCTCCGCAAGTTTAATTCTTGCTGGACTTTGCGCAAAAGGAGAAACTATAGTTGATAGAATATATCATATTGATAGAGGGTATGAGCGTATAGAGGAAAAACTAAACTATTTAGGCGCAAATATTACTAGGCTCCCAAGTTAATTTTCTTTATTTGGTCTGAATTAATCTCAACATATTTATATTCTTTTTTTGTATATAATTTGAGTTTTATATTATTACCAAGACCTGCAAGTCTTAGTGATTTTGTTAAATTGCTCCAAGTGCCAGCCTCTTCATTTATCTCAATAATAATATCATTTGCTCTTACGCCTTTTTCGTATAAAGGACCAAAATTGTCAATCTCAACTATTTTTAAAGCATTGACTACTCCTGATTCTAAATTAATCCTAACTCTGGTAACTCTAAAATTACCAATCCATGTAGTCCTAATTTTACCAAACTGAATAAGTTCTGAAGAAATTTGAACAACAAGGTTTGACGGTATTGCAAAACCAATTCCTTGATAGGCGCCTGTTTTAGAAAATATTTTTGAATTAATACCGACCAGATTTCCGTTCTCATTTATTAGTGCACCCCCAGAATTACCCGGATTTATTGCAGCATCAGTTTGGATTAATTGAAGATATGGATTGCCATAATCTCGTCCTGTTGCGCTAATTATTCCATTAGAAACAGATATACCAATCCCATAAGGATTTCCAATCGCTAAAACTCTATCTCCTATTTTTAGATTTTCAGAATCTGCAATATTTATTGGATTTAAATCTTCTTCTGGATTTATTTTTAGTACAGCAATATCGGTGTTCTTATCTATTCCTATAATTGATGCTGAGTACTTCTTTCCATTATTTAGACTTACGTTAATATTTTGGCCAGATAAAATGTGAAGATTTGTCACTATATAACCATCTTTTGAAATGACTACTCCAGAACCTATATCATTTTCTTGTCTTGAGTACGAAAGATTATTGCTAGAAGAAATTGTTACAACTGATTCTATTGATTTTTCAGAGGCAGTAACTAATTTGTTTTTATCATCTGATATAAAGTACCATGTTGCAGAAAATGTTAAAAAAGCAATTAATATATAATTAAAAAAATATTTTTGAAAAAGTTTCATAATGTCAGTCACTCAAAATATCATCGATGCACTTAAAAACCAAGAAATAAGTCCAGATTCTTGTCAGCAAGTCCTTATAGAGAAACTAGCAAATATAGAATTTAAAAAAGGTTTTGCAAGGTCCATCAAAAAATTTGGAAGCAAAGATGATCTTGGTATGTATATTTGGGGAGATGTTGGCAGAGGAAAAACTTTGATAATAAATGAATATTTAAAACAGCTAAAAAGAGAAGCCTATAAAAGCTTTCATTTCATTGATTTGATGAATTTTGTTCACAATGAATTAAATATTAGTTCAGGTAAAAAAGATCCTCTTAATGAGGTCGTAAAAAATATTGTGAAAAAGTACGATCTAGTATTCATAGATGAGTTTCAAGTTGAAGATGTTTCAGATGCAATGATAGTTGGCACTCTATTAATAAAAATTTTAGATTCTGGCACTAAGATTATTATCACATCAAATTCGCATCCAAAAGATCTATATAAAGATGGATTGCAAAGAGAAAAATTTATTAAATCAATCATGATGTGCTCTAAGAAATTAGAAGTTTTTAAGCTTGATGGAGAAATTGACTATAGAACAAGAAATATCATTGATATTAATAATGACAAAAAAGATATATGTTCTGAAACAGATATTTTTAAGTTAATTGAAGATAATTTCATATTATCAAATGAACATAACAAAGAAATTATAATTAATGATCGCAAATTTAAGTGTAAATTATCATCAAGTAATCTGCTATGGGTTGATTTTATGATTTTCTTCAAAGAACCAACAGGCTCAAAAGATTACATTCTTGTTTGCGAAAGACTTGATTGGGTATTTATAAGTAATTTTAAATCTTGCGATGATGATTCTGTTGACATTATTAGACGCTTTATCTCTTTTATCGATATAGCTTATACTAAAAAAGCCAAAGTTAAGTTTTTCTTTAACAATATAGACATGAAAAATATCTATGTAGGTAAAAAACTTGAATTATTATGGAGTAGGTGTTTAAGTAGACTTGCTGAGATGCAGAATTATGACTATTTTTTTAACGACTAAATCTTAATAAAAATTCATTTAAATATTGCTATATTTCCCACTAAACATTAATATTCGCTACTCAAATTAAATGATTATGAAAACATACTCGCTAAAAAAGGAAGAAGTAGAAAGAAGTTGGTTTGTACTTGATGTATCTGATCGTATTCTTGGAAGAGTTGCAACAAAAATTGCAGATAAGATCAGAGGAAAAGATAAGCCAACATTTACACCACACACTGATGGTGGTGATTATGTTATTGTTATTAATGCAGAGAAAATTAAGGTTACTGGCGCAAAATTCACTGATAAAAAATATTATAGGCATTCTTTGTATCCGGGTGGTCTTAAAACTCAAACTTTTAAAGAAATAAATGAAAAGAATCCTGAAAGAATTATTGAGGAAGCTGTTAAAGGAATGCTACCTAAAAATAAACTTGGTAAATCTATGATCAAGAAACTTAAAGTTTTCAAAGGACCAGTTCATGATCATGAATCGCAAAAACCTACTGAATGGAAGTTAAGTTAATGACTGCTGAAACACATTATGCTACTGGAAGAAGGAAAACTTCTTCAGCAAGAGTTTATCTAAAGAAAGGAAAGGGTAATATTTTAGTCAACAATAAAAAGCTTGATGAGTATTTTGGAAGAAAAGTAGCTCAAATGCTTGTGATGCAACCTCTCGAACTTTTAGATCTTGTTGAAAATTTTGATGTTGATATTAAAGTCAAAGGTGGCGGAAGCTTTGGCCAGGCTGGCGCAATAAGACATGGTATCTCTAGAGCTTTGACCAATTATGATGAGGATCTTCGACCTCAATTAAAAAAAGCTGGACTTCTAACTAGAGATCCAAGAAGAGTTGAGAGAAAGAAGCCTGGGTTAGTTAAAGCAAGAAAAAGTAAGCAATTTTCAAAAAGATAATTTCCTTATTTTATCCTTACTTATTTTCAATTATAAGTGAATTTTATATTGCTTAATTATGTTATAATTTCGTCGGATTTTGAGTAGCACACAGCCTAAATGGAAGATAAAGATAAAACAAGAAGAAAGGTTTTAATTGGTTTAACAAGCGCAGTTGGTTTATCTGGTTTGCCGTTTGCCGCAACCCCTTTTATTGCAGCTTGGAACCCTAGTGCCAAAGCAAAAGCTGCAGGCGCGCCTGTTAAATTAGATGTTTCAAAGATGCAATACGGACAACAAATTCAAGTTTCATGGAGAAAACAACCAGTTTTTATTATTAGACATACAAAAGAGAGTCTAGCTAGTTTAGAACTAGTTTTTTCAAAATTAGCTGATCCAAACTCTGATCTTATTTCAGAGCCTTATAAAGGACTCTATCCTACAAGATCTAAAAGTTCGGAGTACTCGGTAATGTCTGGAGTTTGTACCCATTTAGGCTGTGCACCAAAATATTTTCCAGAAGTTGAGCCAAAGCCATGGGATGCAACCTGGAGTGGTGGTTTTTTTTGTCCTTGTCATGGCTCAATGTTCGATATTGTTGGTAGAGTTTTTAAGGGTGTCCCAGCACCTACAAATTTAGTCATACCTCCTCATATGTTTGAAGGAAGTATATTAACCATAGGAGAAGATAGGGAGTTATAAATGAGTGAAATTGCTGTAAAATTATTTTCTTGGCTAAATACTAGATTGCCAATTGTAAATACTTTTGAAAGACATCTTTCAAAACATCCAGTTCCTTCAAAAGTAAACTTTTGGTATCTTTTTGGCGCATTAGCATCAGTTACTCTTATTATTCAGATAGTTTCAGGTATATGGTTAATAATGCCATATTCAAATACTGAAGAAGAGGCATTCTCTTCAATAGAATACATAATGAGGGATGTAGATTACGGTTGGGTAATTAGATATATTCATACAACAGGTGCTTCAATGTTCTTTGCAGTCGTTTACCTCCATATGTTTAGAGGCCTGCTCTATGGATCTTATCAAAAGCCTAAGGAATTAGTATGGATATTTGGATGTACTATATATTTAGCTATGATGGCAGAAGGCTTTCTAGGATATGTTCTTCCATATGGACAGATGTCTTATTGGGGTGCTCAGGTAATAATCTCTTTGTTTGGAGCAATTCCGTATATTGGTGAGTCCCTTGAACTATGGGTTAGGGGTGATTACTACATCTCAGGTATTACGGTCTCAAGATTTTTTGCATTACATGTTGTAGCTTTACCTCTAGTGTTAATAGCATTAGTATTTTTGCATTTAGTTGCACTACATGAAGTAGGTGCCGGAAATCCTGAGGGCGTAGATATAGAAGAGTTCACTGATGATGATGGCGTGCCTTTGGACAGCGTACCATTTTTTCCATACAAAGTTTTGAATGCCCTAGTTGGTATAGGGGTATTTATGACAGTCTTTGCAATAATTATGTTTTTCTTTCCAGAGGGTGGTGGCTATTTCATAGAGATGGCAAACTTTCAAGAAGCGAATCCTCTAGTTACACCGGACCACATAGCTCCAGTTTGGTATTACGCTCCGTTTTTTACAATGCTTAGAGCAGTTCCGGATCCGCTTGGAGGATTAATAGTTATGGCTGCGGCCGTTGCAATATTCTTTGTCGTACCGTGGCTTGATAGAAGTAAAGTCGCATCAATAAGATACAAAGGAATTTACAGCAAAATTGCTATAACTTTATTCGGAGTTAGCTTTCTCACCCTAGGATATTTAGGCACAGTTGGAGTTACAGAAGTAAGAAAAATTATGAGTGTAATATGTACTGTGATTTATTTTGCCTATTTCTTACTTATGCCTATATACACAAAATATGAGACAACAAAGGAAGTTCCTAAACGGTTATGACGAATAAACTAATTAATTGTTATTCATATAAAACTTTTTTAGTCTTAGTTTTATTATTTTGCTTTAACAATCTTAATGCTGCTGAAGGTGGTCCATGCAAAGACTACGGCGAGTGTGACGAATTTAAATATTCCTTAAATGATATTGAGTCACTACAAAGAGGAGCAGCTACATATATTAATTACTGCTATGGATGCCATTCTCTCAAATATTCGCGATGGGGAAGAGTAGCAAAGGACTTACAAATACCAGAAGACATTTTCTTTGAAAATTTAGTATTTGATAAATCAATAAAACCTGGTGACCTTATGACTGGGGCCATGTCAGAGGACTCAGTTAATTGGTTTGGTGTAGCCCCTCCAGATCTTACTTTAGTTTCTAGATATAAGGGTGATGACTGGATATATTCATATCTTAGAGCTTATTATGAGGACTCTTCCAAGCAATATGGCGTTAACAATTTAGTATATCCTGGGACTGCAATGCCAAATGTTCTTTTATCACTTCAAGGCAATCAAAGGTTGATATGTAAAAATATCCCAGTCATTGCTAAAAACGGCGGTGAGAAAAGAGATGAATTTGGAAACACTATTACAAAGGAGAAGTGTGGATTTTTAGAGGTTGAAGAAGGCACCGGCGATTTAACAAAAGAGGAATTTGATAAATTAATTTATGATCTTACAAATTTTTTAGTATATGTTGGTGAGCCTATAAAGGCTACTAGAGAAAGAATCGGTTGGTATGTTGTATTTTATTTCTTAATTTTTACAGCTTTATCATCATTACTGTATAGAGAGTACCATAAAGACTATAATTAATAACCGGGAGAAAACATGATTTTATATTCAGATAGAGATGACCATTATAGCCAAAGAGTAAGGATTGTTCTTGCAGAGAAAGATATTTCTGCAGAAATCAAGGAATCTGAGCAAGATGAAACTTCTGATGAGATACTTTCAATAAGCCCTTATCACAAGCTGCCGATATTAGTTGATAGAGATTTGGCAATACATGATCCTTCTGTAATGATGGAATACTTAGATGAAAGGTTTCCCCATCCACCTTTATTGCCAGTCTATCCTGTCGCAAGAGCTAATAGCAGAACTTTAATGTTAAGAATCGATAGGGAGTGGTGTCCAATAGTTGATACCCTTATTGAAGGAAAGAAACCTGAAAAAGAATTAATGAAACTAAGAGAGGAGTTGCTGCACGAAATATCTTCAATAGCCCCAACGTTTAAGGAATTTAAATTTTTTATGAGCGATGAATTTACATTAGTTGATTGTTATTTTGCACCAATTTTATGGAGATTGCCTTCAATTGGTATAAAGCTTCCGCTAAATAGACATTTAAAACCCTTAATTGATTATCAAAATTCGGTCTTTGAAAGACCAGGTTTTCTTGATAGCCTTTCTTCAATAGAAAGAGATCTCAAGACTGATTAACAAAGTTACTTGTTGAAATCTCCCACATAGGAAAATTCCTTTCAATACACTTATTTTTTTTTATGTTTGAAATAGAAGTATGTAGTTTAATATCATCTTTAAATAAATTATTTTGATATATTTTTACAATTGTTAAGTAGTCTTGAATTATTAATTTCTCAAGTTCTTTCTTAACAGTCTCAAAGTTTTCTTTTGTTTCAATTTTTTCAATGATATTCTTTGAAATAGGGACAAACGTACCTTCAAAATCAACAAGCTTTTTTAAACTATTTGCTTCGTGAAAAATTTCACTTGATGAATAAAAATTAACTTTTACAGCATAATTTCTAAAGGCTGGTACGATTGTCTTCCCAAAACCATAGTCAGTAATAAAATATATTTTTGAAATATCATTTCTAATCCTTGGTGAATGGTTTATTGCGATATCTTTATCAAGTTTTGTTATATTTAAGTGATTATTGATGCTTGAGCTTACTTCTAAAATTTCTTTTACGCCATTTTCGTAATTTTTTTCATTTAAAAGATAGTATAGTTCTGTAGGATATTTTTTTTTGAGATCTGAAATTATTGCCTCATATTCCTCAGAATATATGACCAGAATTTTTTTAGTTTTATCATAAGATTCCTTAAAAACTTTAGACTCTAATAATTGCCTCTGTTCTTTAATAAAACTATCGCAAAAGTAAAACATGTTTGAATCTAAAAGATTGTCATCTAATTTAAAACTATTCTTGTTATCAAATTTTAATGAAAACAAAACATCATCTTTTAATAATTGTTCGATAATCATTTCTTTATTTTTTTTAGAGGTCTGAATCTCAATATCAAGCATATATAGACTTTCTTTTTTTTCAGGCAAAGATGAGCATGATGCTATGAAAAGCATCAAAGGTAGCAAGATTAATGTTAAGCTAAATCTCATATTTTACTAAATTCAAATGTTATATTTTATTTCTTCACCCATTGGCAATCTAAATGATATATCACTTAGGGCAATAGATGTAATCGGAAGTTCTGATTATATATATGCTGAGGATACTAGGACTACACAAAAGTTATTGAATTTTATCGATTGCAAAAAAAAATGTAAGAGTTTTCATGAGCACAATGAAGACCAAATATCTAAAGAAATAATTAGATATGTTAGAGATAACAAAACTATTTCTATATTATCTGATGCTGGCACTCCAGCTATATCTGATCCTGGATACAAACTTATTAGAGAATGCTGCAAGAATTCGATTAATTACACCTTGATACCTGGCCCATCTTCGGTAATAAGCGCATTAATTATGTCTGGATTACCTACAGATAAATTTACGTTTTACGGATTTATACCAAAAAAAATGAATGAACAAAATTTTTGTTTTGAGGCTTTAAAAAATGAAGATAAAACAGCAATATTTTTTGAATCGTCTAAACGATTAGAAAAAACTATTACAAATTTAGAAAAGCATTTGAATCCAAAACGTCAAATAGCAATTTGTAAAGAAATGACAAAGTTTCATGAGCAGATAATGAGAGATGATCTGTCTAATATTTTGTCTAGAATTCAAAAAAGAGATATTACAATAAAAGGCGAGATAGTTATCGTAATTGAGGGCTCAAATAATAAAAATATAAAACTTTCAATTGATGCTTCAATTAAAAGAGAATTTTTGAAAAAGATGTCTGCCTCAGACTCTGCAAAGCTGATTTCTTTAATAACAGGTGAAAAGAAAAGGGATATATATAAATTTCTTATAGAATCCTAAAAAATCATTATAATAGCAATTGAGTTGGTTGGATGATCGCTAATTTTATTAGAGGAAAGTCCGGACTTCA
>CETQ01015849.1_pt1 | contig 19306 bp, 9 predicted proteins | sample 531261 | NCBI WGS metagenome assembly CETQ01 (sample SAMEA2622376, study PRJEB7988) | marine metagenome | biome: marine biome (ENVO:00000447); feature: surface water layer (ENVO:00002042); material: "saline water (ENVO:00002010), including plankton (ENVO:xxxxxxxx)" | depth 5 m
TTTGAATGCTGTATCGGTAATGTACTTCTCAATACTACCGATAGTCACAGCGCCAAAATCGTCATTCAGTGTACATGCACCTTCGCACAGTCTGTCCTGTGGACATACGCGGCCGCATACTTCAGGCAAGCTGTTGGTTTTATGAGAAAGTTCCGCAGCTTCTAAAATGCGGCCTTCGTTCGCCAAGCTTAACCACTGAGGAATGTAGTTGTGCACTGGGCACTTCCATTCACAGTATGGGTTACCGCAGTCCAAGCAGCGATCTGCTTGGCCTTCGGTTTGAGATTGGCTCAGCGGTTGATAAATTTCCGCGAACTCTTGTTTACGTACCATGATCGGCTTTTTCGGCGGATCGATACGTTCAACATCGACAAATTGATATACGTTCTTTGCCATAAACTAAATCCTCCTACTGAGCCTGAATACGTAATTCAGCACTTGAACGACTGATGTGACCAAGCAAGTTTTTCACATCACTGGTTTTTGGCTTAATAAGCTTGAAGCGTTTCAGCGTTGCGGCGAAGTCAGTAAGCAACGACAACGAGTGCTCGCTTCCTGTTTCTTCGTAATGCTGATTAATTAAGCCACGTAAGTGCTCAGCAAGAATCGCTTTATCTTCAATTGGCATTACATCGACCAGTTCCGCATTTACACGGTTATCAAGGTCGTCGCCATCATCCATAAGATAAGCAAAACCACCAGTCATACCTGCACCGAAGTTAACACCAACCGGACCAAGTACAGCCACGATACCGCCTGTCATATATTCACAGCCGTTATCGCCAATGCCTTCAACTACCGCAATAGCACCAGAGTTACGTACGCCAAAGCGCTCGCCAGCACGGCCAGCAGCAAACAGCTTACCGCCTGTTGCACCGTAAAGGCAGGTGTTACCCATAATGGCGCTGTCGTGGGCGTCGTAAGAGATATTGCGTGGTGGGTGAATAACAAGCTTACCGCCGGTCATCCCTTTACCTACATAATCGTTGGCATCACCTTCAAGGTGCATATGCAGGCCGCCAGCGTTCCACACACCGAAGCTCTGACCCGCTGTACCGGTAAGTTCAACTTTGATAGGTGTATCTTCAAAGTCGTGGTTACCGTGGTGTTTAGCGATTTCACCTGATAGCAATGCGCCGACAGAGCGATCCGTATTGCGGATTGGGTATTTAAGGGTAATAGATTTACCGTCAACAACCGCTTGCTGGCCGTCTTTAAGCATCTGCGCGTTCAATTCACCTTTATCGATAGGTGCGTTGGTCGTTTGTGAGCAGAATAAGCGCGTATGGTCGCCTGCTTTAGGCTGCGCTAGCAACGGAGACAAATCTAAACGGTTTTGCTTAGCGGTAATGCCATCTAAAACTTTAAGTAGCTCTGTGCGACCAACAAGGTCGTCGAACTTAGCAATACCCATAGACGCCATGATTTCACGCACTTCTTGAGCAATAAACTTGAAGTAGTTCATTACCATATCAGGTAAGCCAATGAAGTGGTCGTCACGCAGTTTTTGATCCTGCGTCGCAACACCGGTCGCACAGTTGTTCAAGTGGCAAATACGTAGATATTTACAGCCTAAAGCCACCATTGGACCTGTACCAAAACCAAAGCTCTCAGCGCCTAAAATACCGGCTTTTACTACGTCTAAGCCTGTTTTCAACCCGCCGTCGGTTTGAACGCGTACTTTATGACGTAAGCCGTTTTCAATAAGTGCTTGCTGAGTTTCAGATAAGCCAAGCTCGAACGGACTACCCGCATATTTAACTGATGTTAGCGGGCTTGCACCTGTACCGCCGTCGTAACCTGAAACGGTGATAAGGTCGGCATAGGCTTTCGCTACACCAGTTGCAATGGTGCCAACACCCGGCTCAGATACTAGCTTAACGGATATAAGTGCCGTTGGATTAACCTGTTTCAAATCGAAAATTAGCTGTGCCAAATCTTCAATTGAGTAAATATCGTGGTGTGGTGGTGGTGAAATAAGGGTTACACCCGGCACAGAGAAACGTAGCTGTGCGATGTATTTATTTACCTTATCGCCAGGAAGCTGACCGCCTTCACCCGGTTTTGCACCCTGCGCCACTTTAATTTGAATAACGTTTGCGTTAACCAAATAGTGAGGCGTTACACCAAAGCGACCTGAAGCCACCTGCTTAATTTTAGAGTTCTTTTCAGTTCCAAAGCGAGAAGGGTGTTCGCCACCTTCCCCAGAGTTAGACTGACCGCCCAGGCGGTTCATGGCAATCGCTAGCGCTTCATGCGCTTCAGGGCTTAGTGCACCAATTGACATTGCCGCAGTATCAAAGCGTGGGAATAAGTTTTCCGGTGCTTCTACTTCACTAATATCAATAGGGTCGCAATCAGGGTTTATAGCTAGCAAGTCGCGAATGTGCGCAGGCGCACGTTCGTTAACAAGCTTTGCATATTGCTGGTAGTCGTCGTAGTTACCAGACACCACAGCCTTTTGAAGCGTACTGACTACGTCTGGGTTATAGGCGTGATATTCGCCACCGTGCACGTATTTAAGCAAGCCGCCGTGATCGACAGATTTACGCTTAAGCCAAGCAATACGGTTTAGGTTGATAAGATCTTGCTGGAAATCATCGAAGCCCGCACCTTGAATGCGTGAGGTCACACCTTTAAAGCATAACTTCATCACTTCGTTGTTAATACCCACTGCTTCAAACAGTTTAGAGCTACGGTAGCTAGCAACAGTGCTAATACCCATTTTCGACATGATCTTGTACAAGCCTTTGTTGATACCCTTACGGTAGTTCAACGTGGCCTGCATAGGAGAAATATCTAGCTCGCCTTTTTCACAAAGCTGCTCAATAGTTTCATATGCTAGGAATGGGTAAACCGCAGTGGCACCTAAGCCAATCAACACCGCGAAATGGTGTGGATCGCGGGCACTTGCTGTCTCAACAACAACGTTAGCATCGCAGCGTAATGACTTTTCAACTAAGCGACGCTGTACCGCACCAACTGCCATTGCTGCAGGGATAACCAAGCGATTTTGTTTAATGTTTCTGTCAGACAGAATAACGAACGCAGCACGCTTGTTTTTAACCAGCATCTCGACTTCGTTACACACGCGCTCGATGGCTTTCTTCAAACCTTCTTGCGGCGCATACTGAAGCTCCACGACTTCTGAGTAGTAGTTGTCTGGGTTAAATTCGCGCAGTTGCTTAAGGTCGGTATACATTAGCACTGGCGAGTCAAACAATACGCGGTCAGCGTAACCTGAGGTTTCGCTAAATACGTTTTGCTCGCGGCCAATACAGGTTGCCAACGACATAACGTGGTTTTCACGTAGCGGGTCGATAGGCGGGTTAGTAACCTGTGCGAATTGCTGACGGAAATAGTCGTAAACCGTACGTTGACGCGAGGACATAACCGCCATTGGCGTGTCATCACCCATTGAACCAACGGCTTCTTGACCGTCTTTCGCGAGTACTTTTACAACTTGTTGAATTTCTTCATAGCTGTAGGCGTGTAGCTTGTGGTACACCGCCATGGCATCGTCGTCAAACACGCGTTTACCAATTAATGACGCATCAAGCTTTTCAATTGGTGTAAGTCGACGAATATGCTTATCTAGCCACTCTTTATAAGGGTGACGTGCTTTTAAGTCTTCATCAATTTCAGTAGAGCGCCAGATTTTGCCTGTGTATGTGTCTACAGCAAGCATTTCACCTGGGCCTACACGCCCTTTTTCAATTACGTCAGCTTGCTCGTAATCCCAGATACCTACTTCTGAGGCTAGGGTAATGAAACCGTTCTTAGTAATAACGTAACGAGCAGGACGTAGACCATTTCTATCAAGGTTACAGGCAACGTGGCGACCGTTAGTTAAAACGATACCCGCTGGGCCGTCCCATGGTTCCATGTGCATAGAGTTAAACTCGTAAAATGCACGAAGATCATCGTCCATGGTCTTGTTGTTTTGATAGGCGGGTGGAACAAGTAACCGCATAGCACGGAATAAATCCATACCGCCGGCTAAGAATAGCTCCAGCATGTTATCCAGCGAGGATGAGTCTGATCCTTCAGTATTAACGAAAGGGGCTGCATCTTTAAGATCTGGAATAAGTGGCGTTGCGAATTTAGCAGCACGTGCCATGGCCCAGTCGCGGTTTCCTTTAATGGTGTTAATCTCACCGTTGTGCGCAAGGAAGCGGAAAGGCTGAGCAAGCGGCCAGCGTGGTAGTGTATTTGTTGAAAAGCGTTGGTGGAAAACGCAAATTGCGCTTTGCATACGCTCATCGGCAAGATCGTGATAAAAGGCAGGTAAGTCTTTTGGCATTACCAAGCCTTTGTAGATCGTTACCAAGCCTGACAAACAAGCTACGTAAAAATCGGGATCTTTCTCAAGACGTTTCTCAGCGCGGCGGCGGATCATATACAAACGACGCTCAAGGTCGCGTTTTCTCCAACCTGCTGGCGCGTTCACAAATACCTGTTCAATTTGTGGAACACCCGTTAGCGCTAATTCACCCAGTACTGAGTGGTCGACAGGCACTTCGCGCCAACCCACTACTGAAAGTGTTTCTTTTTCTAGTTCTTCATTAAGTACTTCACGCGCGGCTTGCGCAAGTACCGGGTCCTGACTTAAGAAAATCATGCCCACGCCGTATTTTTTGCTGAGTTTCCAGCCATTTTCTTCGGCGATTGCATGGAAGAACGCATCCGGTTTCTGTAGTAATAAACCACAGCCGTCACCGGTTTTCCCGTCGGCGGCGATACCGCCACGATGCTGCATACGGTCAAGACCGTGTATTGCAGTAGTTACCAATTCATGACTGGCTTCCCCATGAGTGTGAGCGATTAAGCCAAACCCACAGTTGTCCCGGGAATCATTGGGATTATATAAACTCATCTCTTAACTCCTTCAACCTTTTGACTGGGCAAGGTATGCGTTGCGTGTAGATGCGCCTAGGTTTGCGTATCACAACATTATTAGACGTCTTTTATGCCTGCGAGCGGTATTGCTCGCGGCGTGCGCCTTTCTTGTCGTTATTTTATTATTAGAGGATTCCAGTCGTTTCCGCATTTTTATGCATTATTGCGATGCGGGCCGTACAAAATACCCACATTAAAAACTAAAATCAAACGCTAAAAGTATAAGCTTTATAGTGAATTAGTATAAATATAATTAAGTCGATATTAATCAGTTGTTTACGTGTAATCATTTATGTTTGTAACAAAAATGTTATCAGTATTGCAAAGTTAATAACTCATCCCTTATAAATGATATTACTTCTCATTTGTGTTTTATTAATGAATAAATATGCTTTGAAATTGATGTTTTATGTTGTCAATAGCGGTTTGCGGTGTATTTTTATTAATTTGTAAAGCTATGGTTCCACTAATATAAGTAGTTTGCTATATTGGTTGAAAATTAACCACAGGTAAGGCTCGTGGTGCGCTGAAGGATGTTGATAGAGAGCCCTGTGTGTGAATTGAGTGTACGCTTATGTGGAAGGCGAAGAATAAAAATTCACTGTGGTGGCGTGCTGTTAAGACAATAAGGATTATTGTATGAATACACTACATGCTTTACCACTGCCTTTATTTAGTATAGATGATCATATTCTAACTGGCGACAATATCACCTTCAGGCTTTCTCCTAACACATCTGGGCGTTTTCAATCTGGATCTCCCGATACTATTGTTATTCATTTTACCGCCGGTAGTAGCCTTTCATCTTCGGTGAATGTCTTGACCAATGCCGATAGCGGTGTGTCAGCTCACTTTGCCGTTGGACGCAATGGTGACATTGTTCAAATGCTTCCGACTAATAAAATAGCGTGGCACGCAGGAGAAAGTTATTACGAGGGGCGTAGTGGCTTGAATCAGTACTCTATCGGCATTGAATTAGACAATGCCGGCCAGCTTAAGGCTAGAGGAGACGGCACCTTTGAAAGTTGGTTTGGCGAAATTTTTGGCGAGAATGAAGTATTAGCTGCCCAGCACATTAACCAACAGTTTATGGGCTATTGGCACAAGTACACCGACGTACAAATTGTTAGGACGCTATCGCTGTGTAAAGCGTTGTGTAGCCACTACAACATCTCTACTATCGTCGGGCATGAAGAAATAGCGCCGTCACGAAAGGTCGATCCTGGCCCCGCTTTTCCCCTTCAAAGACTCAAAGCCGCTGTTTTGCAAAGTGATAGTGAAACGTGGGCAACTGAGTCAAGTGATTCGAATTCACAGCGAGAGGCGCATGATCAAATTCAGCGGGATCTCGCTAGCCCTGTAAAGCGGGTGGCCAATGTAAGTGCCAATTCGCTGAATGTGAGAAAAGGGCCAGATGTTTCGTACCCAACTGTCGAGAACGGTTTGAATAAGGGCGAAGTGCTAAAAATACTGGAAAAGCGAGGGGAGTGGGCGAAAGTGTCTTACACGAAGGTGGGATGGGTGAATACCAAATACATTAATGAAATTACTGAAAAGTCGCCTTTCAAATCCTAATTCTGAGCAGGGCCGCAGAGTTATGCTTTGACAAACCGCATTCCCGAAAAGAGGAAAGCCTGATAGGATAACCGCAAAATAAGCTTAAATTAGACGTACATGCATTCAGATTCACCAAACGATTCTTGGGCAATTCGCTTTGCCCAATTTGTTCAGCGTTTTGGCACTCTAAAGCTCAGCATATTGTTTGTTGTTCTTTCGCTTGTGTTTACGCTAGGGGGCTCATACGTAATTCGCGTGAGCATGGGAAGCCAGGTTCAGCCCGATGACTTCATCAGTGCTGTAGTACTGACCATGTTATCTGCGCCTTGGGTACTTTATTTCTTTAGTGAGTTAATCAAGCAATTAGAAAACTCACGTACCAACTTAAAGGAAGTGGTAAGCCAGTTGGAAAGTTTGCGTGAAGAAGATGTCTTTCTTAACCGCGAACTTCAAAGCAACATCAGACAGCTTAATCACGAGATAGAGCAGCGCAAGCAAGCACAAGAAGAGCGTGAGGCGCTGTTTAAAGACTTAGAAAAAGAAATTCAGGATAAATCAGAACAAGAAGCACAAGCACGCCGCTTATCAACCTTGTTACGTTCAATCATCGATGCCTCGCCAGACTTAATATATTACCGAAATGAAGAAGGCAGGTTTGCTGGTTGTAACCGTATAGCGGAGCTTATGACGGGCAAAACCGAGCAAGAGCTGCTTGGCTTAACGCCAAAAGACGTATATGAGGAAGAGCTTGCCCGCCAAATTGTAGCGAGTGATCACGAAGTTCTAGAAACCAACGCCAGTATCACAGAAGAGCTGTGGCTTCGCTTTGCTGATGGACGTCGTCGTTACTTCGAAATGAAGCGTGTACCTTTCTTCGATAAAGACGGTAATCGCCTTGGCTTGTTGTCGTTCGGTCGAGATATGACTGAGCGTAAGCAGGCTGAAAATGCTGCTGCAAAAGCAAGTACCGACAAAACTCGCTTTATCGCAACCATAAGTCATGAGCTACGCACACCGCTAAACGGTATTGTGGGCTTAAGCCGTATGCTGCGTGATACCGAGTTGAGTGAAGAACAATTTAACTGGGTAAGTACGATATACGCCAGCGCTATAACATTAGGTAATATTTTTAACGATATTATCGACCTTGATAAGTTAGACAGAGATAAGCTTGAGCTGAGTCTAAAAACCATATCGTTGAAAGACTTTACCGAAGAACTTAGCAGCATTATTCGTCTACTTGCAGCCGACAAACAGCTAGAGCTTAAAACGACAATTAACGAGCCGCTTCCCCGTCTTGTTGAAATAGATGGTACGCGCCTTCGTCAGATATTATGGAACATCCTGTTTAACGCAGTGAAGTTCACACAAAAAGGTCACGTAAGTCTAACGGTTTCATCGACGAAACCTGATGGTGATAAGGCGTACGTAACATTTGTGATTGAAGACACGGGCGTAGGTATTCCTGAAAGCGAAATTGATAAGATTTTTGCCATGTACTATCAGGTTGATCACCCTGACCACCAATCGGCCACAGGTACCGGTATTGGATTGGCAATTTGTAAGCAAATGGTCGACTTGATGAAAGGTGAAATTCACGTTTCAAGTAAAGTGGGTAAAGGCACCCGTTTTGAAATTGTGTTGCCTGTTCAAATTTCTAATAGCCCGATGAAAGTCGCGCAGCTTCAAGTGACAGGGCTCAATATCTTGTTAGTAGAAGATATTGAATTGAACGTAATGGTCGCTAAAGCCTTGCTCGAGAAGCTTGGCCAGAAAGTCGATGTAGCAATGACCGGTCAAGAAGCCATAGACAAAGTCAGGGAAAACCAATACGACCTTATCTTGCTTGATATTCAATTGCCTGACATGACAGGATTCGATGTGGCAAGTACGATTATTGAAGAAGATCTGGTTATGCAAACGCCTATCGTGGCGCTAACGGCAAACGTCATTAAAAAGCGTGATGAATACTTAGAAAACGGTATGGATGACGTTATTGCGAAGCCGATTAAAAAATCTCGCGTTATCGAGGTGTTTAACGAGCTGTTCCATGCACCACCTGCACCGCTTGAAATTGACGGCGAAGTAGAGCGCCCTGAACCTAACAAAACATTAAGTAACATTTTAGATATGGACTTGTTACAGATGTTAGTTGATACCATAGGGGATGAAATGGTGCGCGCTAGCGTTAAAGTATTCCAAGAAAAAATGCCTGAATACATGGAAATACTGCAGCTAAGCTTAAGTGCGGACGAAAAGTCAGAAGTGTGCTCACAGGCTCACAAAATTAAAGGCGCCGCTGGCTCTGTTGGTTTGGCTCGTGTACAGCGTATTGCTAATCAAATTCAACAGGGCGACCACCCTACATGGTGGGAGAACGTGCATGATTGGGTGGAAGAGCTACAAATGGCCGTTCAGCACGACATGAAGGCACTACACGATTGGCTGAATGAACAGCAGGTTGATGACTAGTTAGCATAACGCGCTCTTTAATAGGTAACGTAAAAAAGAGGGCTTGCCCTCTTTTTTGTTATAAAAACTGCGCTAGATAAAGCGGTCAGAGCAGCGTTGCTAAGTAGCTAAGCCTCTCCTTAAAAAAAGCGGCAGGCTGATCTTATTTATACAGTGGTAAAAGGAATTAATGCGATGACAATTAGCGCACAACAAGAAACCGTGTTTTCAAATAATCAGCTCAGTGTTGAGGAAATTCCCTCACTTCAAACGCTCGCATTACTTCCTATATCCAAAAAGTACCGGACACTAAATATCCTCTCCATTGGATTGATAGCCTTAGTGCTAATCGGTATTGCTTCTGCGTTACGATTCCAAAGCTTTTGGTCATTGCCAGAAGGACTGCTGCAAGCCTACCCGTATGTTGTTGCTGGTATCGTCGCTGTAGGCTCTCTATGGGCGCTGTACCACTTTTTTGCTGATGTACGCATATTTTATGCGATTCGAGAGCAAGACATCAGTAAGCAGTCAGGGCTAATTTTTAGAAAACTTTCGTGCCAACCTATTTTGCGTGTTCAGCATGTAGAGGTTAATCGCGGTCCATTGGACAGGTGGGCGGGTCTTGCCTCACTTCAGGTGTTTTCGGCTGGTGGTGAAATGCACACGTTTGAAATACCTGGGTTAAGCATTGAAAGGGCAGAGCAGTTGCGTGAGTTCATTCTTGCTCATAAAGACATAGGTGCACGCTAATGACGGTATCAGAAACGCCCTCACACCAAGCGCCTACACTTAATCAGTCAAAAGAGCTGAAAGAAGATGCTGTGCTCAAATCCCATGGGCAAGATGCTAATATGGAAGAACCGAAACTTAAAGTAGAGACGGGTGATGAGTGGCAGCGCCTCTCTCTAATTTCTATTTTGTATTTTACTATTCGCAATTTTACCAACTCGGCTCAAGTGCTTATTTATACCATTCCCGCCTTAGCCATATCGTTCAATATTTGGGATAACCTGCTGTCGCCTGAAGTACTAATCGGTGCTGGAATCCTTTTTCTATCTACCAGTGTTAGCGGCGTAATAAGCTTTTTAATGTACAAGTTTCGCGTGCACAACCAGCACGTTGAGATTCATCATGGCGTGTTTCAACGCCGCTATACCAACTTGCCTTTGTGGCGTATTCAAAACGTTAAGATAGAACGCCCTTTTTATTACCGACCTTTTGGGTACGCGCTAGTGGTGCTTGATACCGCAGGAAGTGGGAAAGAAGAAGCTAAAATTGTAGCGGTTCCCGAAGATTATGCTGAAGCGCTAAAAAAGCAGGTGTTGTATGAAAAAGCGCTGCACGATGAGGGTGACCTGGATTGTTTGCCAAATGAAGATTTATCCGACGAGCAGAGTCCGTCTTTTCCCACGCCACGAACGCGCACTAAAGCGATAGATTCTTCCCATTCAAATGAAGAAGTATTAAATCGACGGTCCGTGAAAGACATCATTATTCACGGTATCACCAACAATCGCGTGTGGATCATACTGGGTGCTGCGGCACCTTTCTATGACGATGTGTTCGGTCTGGTTTCAGAGTGGTTAGCCGATAAAGGCTTGCAGCTTAATCAGCTGGTTGGTGAACAAACGGTTGCGTGGTGGCAATTTGGATTGTATGCCTTTGTCATTCTCATGATGCTTATGGCGTTAGTGGCACTGCTGAGTGTTGGTGGCGCGCTTTTCACTTTTTACGGCTACACACTTTCACGAACAGGTGATCGCTATATCCGTCGCAGCGGCTTGCTTAATAAACTGGAAGTCAGCATGCGAGCTTCACGCATCCAAATGATTACGGCGAAGCAAGACTGGCTGGATAAAATACTAAAGCGGGTGAATTTGTATTTTGAGCAGAACTCAACGGCTGGGCAGCAAATGCAAGAACTGATGTCGCCAAATAAGCTTATTGTGCCATCGGTAACCGAAGATGAAGCCTTCGCGCTTAGTCAAGAAGTGATGCCAGGATGTGACCTGCGAGGTCAAGATTATCAAACCATTAGTAAGCGATTTATTACTTTTTGGTTGCTTGCGGGCTGGACGTTGCCTTTTATTACCTTTTTCACTATTGGCGCTGTGTCATCCCATCTAGATATTATGCTAGGTTCACTCGTTGTCTTTAGTGCGGTATCGCTGTTACTCACGCTTAGGTGGTGGCGATGGGGTATAGCCTACGACAGTAAGTACGTTTATATAAGGCGAGGTAGAATAGGCATCGACTATCAATGCTTTGAGCCCTATAAAGCGCAGCAAGTTATCGTTAAGCAAAGCGTGTTTATGAAGCGAAGAAAACAGGCCACCGTTAAGTTTGTACTGGCTTCGGGGGCGGTGACTGTGCCGTTTCTACCAGAAGACTACGTTAATAAACTAGCAGATAGTGTGCTATTCGAGGTGGAGTCAACCAGAAGGTCTTGGATGTAACGTACACTATTTCTTTGAACGCTGCTTTTTTATACGTTTTTTATGCAAATAGACCGAGTTTATGTAATGGTAGGTATTTAGTTGCTTAACCTTGCGTCTATATGGATATTCTTGATTACAGTGTCATCGCGATTTACCTCATCACTTTACTCGTCATCGGCTTTAGCTTGCGTGGACAGCAGTCAAAGAAAGATTATTTTCTCGCTGGAAGAAGCTTAAGTTGGAAACCGCTGTTACTTTCAGTGATGGCGACGCAACTCTCGGCGGTCAGTTTCATTTCCGCTCCTGCATTTGTCGGCTTCCGTGAGGGGGGAGGGCTGATTTGGCTCTCTTATGAACTGGCAGTTCCGTTAGCCATGCTTTTACTCATTACTACCGTGTTGCCTACGTTATACCGAAGCGGTGTGGTGAGTATTTATGACTATCTTGAGCGACGTTTCTCTACCTCTACCCGTATTTGTATCAGTGTTGTATTTCAATTTAGCAGAGCCTTCGCTACCGGCATAATGGTTTACGCGCTATCCATTATATTGCAAGGAACCATGCAGGTTTCATCCACGCATGCAATATTACTCATTGGTGTGATTACCGTTTTGTACTCCTTACAAGGAGGCATGAAAGCAGTTGTATATGGTGACGCGGTACAAATGGTTGTCATCGTTTTGGGCACAGCTATCTGCATTGCTTTTGGTCTTAACGCATTAGGCGGTTGGGAGCACTTTCTACAGTTACTTCCAAGCGAGCGGGTCTCTACCCTTAATTTTTCATCTCTGGGTTTAAATGGTGACGGCTTCGGCTTTTTTCCTATGGTGCTAGGTGGCGTGATCCTTTACGCCTCATACTACGGTTGTGATCAATCAGAAGCACAGAGGGCATTGTCAGCGAAATCGGAAAGCGATCTTAAAAAGATGATGTTAGCCAATGGCATTTTCAGGTTCCCTATAACACTTCTATATTGTTTAGCAGGCTTGGTGGTCGGCACACTAGCGTTTAACGACGCCAACTTGCTATCGCAAATTCCTAAAGATAATCCGGACTGGCTTATGCCGGTCTTTATTCTTAATTATTTACCTCATGGGCTTATCGGCTTGCTTGTGGTCGCTATTCTTGCTGCAGCCATGTCATCACTGAGCTCAGCAATAAACTCTCTTGCCGCTGTTTCGCTTGAAGATTATTTCAAACTCACTCGGAAACGCGCAAAACCTGAAGGCTACCTGAGTCATGCTAAGTTTGCGGGCTTGCTTTGGGGAGGGATTATATTGCTGCTTTCGCTCAATGCTGGCGATATAGCGCCTACCGTAATAGAAGCGGTGAACAAAGTGGGCTCTGTTTTTTTTGGTCCCGTCTTGGCTGTGTTTCTACTTGGCATGCTAACGAAGAAGATAAATGCCACACAGGTCAATACCGGCCTGATGTGTGGCGTGCTGACTAATTTGTCGTTCGCATTTTTTGTCGAGGACGTGTTTTGGTTTTGGTGGAATGTAACGGGGTTCGCGAGCACAGTGATACCCGCTATTATCTTGTCTGTTTTGTCAGCTAATGATGAAAACGATACAGCGACGATCACCACCTCTGGTCAACGACGCTTACTGATTGATAAGCCGATTGCCACCCTATTGCTTGGCTATTTTTGCTTATTGGTCGTTGTTTGCTACTTAATGCCGCGTTGGCTGCAGTAGACTCAGTGATTTACGCCTCTACTGTTTTGGCAACTGAGTCTCTCAGAATAATCTGATCTTTGCCCGCGTGCTTAGCTTCGTATAAGCGCGCATCAGCCACTTCTAACTGCGACTCCAAGCACTTGTGTTCCTCGGTACATACGCCGATACTGCACGTGATATTGAACTTGTGATTGGTAAAAATAGTAGAGCGCACTGCATCCATAAACGCTGAAAGCGCAGATAGATACACTTTAGGTGGCCTTACCGATACCACTGTAAATTCTTCACCCCCATAGCGCACAATAAGATCGTCGGGGAAGTAATCTTTTAACAATGCTGCAAATTCCTGCAATAACATGTCACCCGTTTTATGTCCGTAGGTATCGTTTACACTTTTGAAGTTGTCAGCATCGATCATAGACACAATGACATCCTTTCTCGACGCTTTATTGGCAAATAACTCCTCTGCTTTTTCGTAGAGAAAACGGCGATTGTATACCTTGGTTAGCGGGTCTAAGTTTGCTGAATTTCTAATGGTTTGAATCATTTCTTGTGATTCAAGGTTTTGCATAATTCTGCAGTAGAATTCTTCGTGATAAAACGGTTTGGACAGGAAGTCATTGGCGCCGCTTTTAATGAATTTCGAGGTCAACACGCTGTCGCCGTTTGCCGATAAACCGATAAATACCAAGTCTTGCATGCGTTTTTCGTGGCGTATTGCTTTAACCAGTTCATAACCGTCCATATTGGGCATACGGTGATCAGCAATAACCATTTTAATATCGCGATGATTATCAAGCTCTTCCAACGCTTCTAAGCCATCGTTCGCTTCATGTACCTGAAATTGGAATTTGCGAAGTAATGAGCAAATGTGATTTCGGCTCGTTCTAGAATCTTCCACCACCAACACTTTGGTAGTGAGATTCTTTCTTAAACGGTCTACAAGTTTAGACACTTGAAGGTATGAATAGCGAGACTCTTTTGTAATGTAATCCAGTACGCCCTGATCGAGTAACTGAGCACGGGTAAATTCGTCGAAATTCCCAGTAAGTACGATGGTTGGAACGTTGTAGGAAAGTGCAAGCTCAACGCTCTCGCCGTTGGGCGCGTCGGGAAGGTTTAAGTCGACGATGGCTGCCAAGTATTCGGTGTCACTCTCGAGGGCACTTTTAGCTTCCGCAAGATCTTCGCACAGATCACACGTAAAGTGAGGATTATCCTCAATAAGTTTGTTTACAATCTTTCGGACAGTGAGACTGTCTTCTACTACAAGAACTTTATACATGTGATCTACTCTCGGCACTTAGGCTTCGATAATAACCAATTATAGACAAAAAAGCCCTCAAAGAGAGGGCGTTTTATACTTATGTCTAAATAATTTTATTCTTATATAACATTGCGTTGTACTAACTTTGTTCAGCGGGAACACGCACGGAGCCTTCCATCAAAATACGTGCGCTTCTGCTCATTACAGCTTGCTTAATTTGCCACTTGTCGTCTTCAAACGTAGCTTTTGCTCCTACTCTAAGCGTTCCAGATGGATGCCCAAAAGTAACCGAGTCTCTTTCGTCGCCTCCAGCTGCGATATTTACAAGAGTGCCGGGTATCGCCGCAGCCGCTGCGATCGCGACTGCTGCCGTGCCCATCATAGCATGATGAAGTTTCCCCATAGACAGTGCGCGAACCAATACATCAATGTCCGAACCCAAAATATCTTTGCCACTGGAAGCTTGGTAACCTCTTGGAGGTGCAACGAACGCGACTTTTGGTGTGTGCTGCCTGTTTGCAGCTTCACCCACATCATTGATGAGCCCCATCTGAACCGCGCCGTGTGCACGAATTGCTTCGAACTTGGACAGCGCCTCGGAGTCGCTGTTTATATCATCCTGCAGTTCAGTGCCTGTGTAGCCAATATCTTCTGCGTTGATGAAAATAGTCGGAATACCCGCGTTTATCATGGTCGCCTGAAGTGAGCCTACGCCTGGAACTTCAAGTGTGTCGACTAATCGTCCTGTCGGGAAGATTGCCCCTTCACCGTCAGCTGGGTCAACAAAGGCTACTTCTACTTCTGCGGCAGGGAAGGTGACACCGTCTAGTTCAAAGTCGCCCGTTTCTTGTACTTCCCCGTTAGTCATTGGCACCTTAGCGATAATGGCTTTGTTGATATTGGCTTGCCAAATGTTGACGGTGGCAATGCCGTTTTCTGGTAATTTACTTCTATCCACTAGCCCATTGGTTATCGCAAATGCGCCTACGGCTGCCGTTAGGTTTCCGCAGTTTCCACTCCAGTCTACGAATGGCTTGTCTATGGCTACTTGACCAAATAGATAGTCCACATCGTAACCTTCACATTCACTTTTGCTTAAGATAACGGTTTTGCTGGTACTTGATGTAGCACCGCCCATACCGTCGGTTTGTTTACCGTACGGATCGGGGCTGCCAATTACGCGCAGAAGCAGGGCATCGCGCGCCGGACCTGGCTTTTGCGCGGCTTCTGGCAAATCGGTTAAATTGAAAAACACACCCTTACTGGTACCGCCACGCATGTAGGTAGCCGGTACTCGAAGTTGTGGCGCATACTTTGTCATGTTTTTTCCCCTCAGCTAGCTTCAGCTTCTAAGAAGTCCTTGGCGAAGCGCTGTAATACACCGCCTGCGCTGTAAATAGAGACTTCTTCTGCGGTATCTAGGCGACAGGTTACTGGTACTTCTAGCTGCTCACCGTTTTGGCGGTTTACTACTAGCGTAAGCGTTGCACCTGGTGACGGTTCGCCGCTTACGTCGTAAGTTTCCGTACCGTCTAGCTCTAGTGTTTTACGTGTAGTGCCGGGTTTAAACTCAAGCGGTAATACGCCCATACCAATTAGATTAGTGCGGTGAATACGTTCGAAACCTTCAGCTACAATCACTTCAACACCCGCAAGGCGCACGCCCTTGGCTGCCCAGTCTCGTGACGAGCCCTGACCGTAGTCAGCGCCAGCAACAATAATCAGCGGCTGTCTGCGGTTCATGTAGGTTTCAATAGCTTCCCACATGCGCATAACTTGTCCTTCTGGCTCGACGCGCGCCAGTGAACCTTGCTTCACTTCACCGTTTTCCAGCACCATCTCGTTGAACACTTTCGGGTTCGCAAGGGTAGCGCGCTGTGCGGTTAAGTGGTCACCACGGTGTGTGGCATACGAGTTAAAGTCTTCTTCCGGTAAGCCCATTTTGTGGAGGTATTCACCTGCCGCGCTGCTGGCTAAAATAGCGTTTGAAGGCGACAAGTGATCGGTGGTGATGTTATCTCCCAAAATAGCCAGTGGACGCATACCTTTCATGGTGCGCTCAGCATCCATTGCGCCTTCCCAATAGGGCGGGCGACGAATGTAGGTGCTCATTTCACGCCAGTCATAAAGCGGGTTAATGTCTTTGCCGTAGTCCACGCTTAAATCGAACATTGGCTCGTAAACTTTTCTGAAGTGCTCTGGTTTAACCGATTTCGCTACAATAGCGTCAATCTCTTCATCGCTTGGCCAAATATCTTTAAGCGTTACTGGGTTGCCTTCTTTGTCGGTGCCCAATATGTCTTTTTCAATATCAAAGCGCACGGTACCGGCGATGGCGTAAGCTACAACCAGTGGTGGCGATGCTAAGAATGCTTGCTTTGCGTAAGGGTGAATACGGCCGTCGAAGTTACGGTTACCCGACAATACTGCTGTTGAGTAAAGATCGCGGTCGATGATCTCTTGCTGAATTTTGGGGTCTAGCGCGCCGCTCATACCGTTACAGGTAGTACACGCAAAGGCAACCACGCCAAAGCCTAAATCTTCCAGCTCGCTCATCAGGTTAGCTTCTTCAAGATACAGCTTAACGGCCTTAGAGCCTGGTGCTAGTGAGCTCTTAACCCACGGCTTACGGGTTAAACCGCGCGCGTTGGCATTTCGAGCAAGTAAACCTGCAGCAATTACATTGCGTGGGTTAGATGTATTGGTACAACTTGTGATAGCCGCGATAATAACCGCGCCATCAGGCATTTTGCCTTCCTCCTCGGTCCACTTCGCTGCTATACCGCGACTTTCTAAATCGCTGGTAGGTAAACGTGCGTGTGGGTTAGAAGGGCCAGCCATGTTGCGGCCAACAGCAGAAAGGTCGAACGTAAGCACCCGCTCATACTCGGCAGTTTCTAAATCATCAGCCCATAAACCTGTGTGCTTAGCATATTGCTCAACTAGCGCAATTTGCTTTTCCTCACGTCCTGTTAGGCGCAAGTAATCAATAGTTTGCTGGTCAATGTAGAACATGGCTGCAGTGGCGCCGTATTCCGGTGTCATGTTCGAAATAGTTGCGCGGTCGCCCAGCGTAAGATGCGATGCACCTTCGCCATAAAATTCCAAATACGCAGATACTACGCGCTCTTTACGCAAGAATTCGGTTAATGCTAATACGATGTCGGTTGCGGTAATGCCAGGCTGTGGTTTGCCGGTAAGTTCAACACCTACAATGTCAGGCAAACGCATGTAAGACGCCCGGCCTAGCATAACGCTTTCCGCTTCAAGGCCGCCAACGCCTACGGCAATTACACCAAGTGCATCAACATGCGGCGTGTGGCTGTCGGTACCTACTAGTGTGTCTGGGAAGGCTACACCATCGCGAGCTTGAATAACCGGCGACATACGCTCTAAGTTAATTTGGTGCATAATGCCGTTACCCGGGGGGATAACATCCACGTTCTTAAATGCCGTTTTTGTCCAGTTGATAAAGTGGAAACGGTCGTCGTTACGTCTGTCTTCAATTGCACGGTTTTTTTCAAACGCGTCTTTCTCAAAACCAGCATGCTCTACAGCCAATGAGTGATCCACAATCAACTGTGTTGGAACTACTGGGTTAACCTTCGCCGGATCGCCGCCTTTTGCGGCAATAGCATCGCGAAGCCCCGCTAAGTCTACCAGTGCCGTTTGACCCAAGATATCGTGACACACTACGCGAGCAGGAAACCACGGAAAGTCCAAGTCGCGCTTGCGATAAATCAGCTGTTTAAGTGAGTCGGTAAGCATTTCAGGGGCGCATTTACGCACCAAGTTCTCAGCCAGTACACGTGAGGTGTAAGGCAGCTTGGCGTAGGCGCCAGGCTCAATAGCATCTACCGCTTCACGGGTATCGAAAAAATCGATACCCGCGTTTGGAAGCGGTTTACGGTAATCAATATTCATAAAACCCCAACCTTAATCTTAAGCGCGTTCGCTAATAGCTGGCACTGGGCGTAGTTCTTCGCCGGTATATTCTGCTGACGGGCGAATAATACGGTTGTCAGCGCGCTGTTCCATAACGTGTGCCGCCCAACCGGTTAGGCGTGACATTACGAAGATTGGTGTGAACAACGGCGTAGGGATACCCATAAAGTTATACGCAGAGGCGTGGAAGAAATCGGCGTTACAGAAAAGCTTCTTCTCGCGCCACATCACTTCTTCACAGCGAACAGACACAGGGTAAAGTACGTCGTCACCCACATCAGCAGCCAGTTTTTCAGACCATTGCTTGATAATTTCATTACGCGGATCAGACTCAGAGTAGATAGCGTGGCCAAAGCCCATGATCTTCTCTTTGCGCTCAAGCATGCCCATCATCTTCTCTTCAGCGTCATCAGCTGAGGTAAAGCCTTCAATCATTTCCATCGCTGCTTCGTTAGCACCTCCGTGAAGTGGACCACGCAGTGAGCCGATAGCACCCGTTACACAAGAATGCATATCAGATAAGGTTGAAGCGCAAACACGTGCAGTGAAGGTAGACGCGTTAAATTCATGCTCTGCATAAAGAATTAACGATACATGCATAACCTGTTCATGAAGTTCACGTGGCTTTTCACCGTGAAGCATGTGAAGGAAGTGACCACCAATTGAATCGTCATCGGTTTCAACATCTACGCGCACGCCGTCGTGCGAGAAGCGGTACCAGTAACAGATAATACTTGGGAAGCATGCCAACATACGGTCTGTCACGTCTTGCTGCTGGTCAAAGCTCGTTTCCATTTCAAGGTTACCCAGCATTGAACAACCCGTGCGAAGTACGTCCATTGGGTGAGCATTTTTTGGTATGCGCTCTAGCACTTCTTTAAGCGCGGTAGGAAGACCGCGCATACCGCGAAGTTTTGCTTTATAAGCGTCTAGCTCAGACTGATTAGGTAGCTTGCCCTTAAGAATAAGATACGCCACTTCTTCAAATTGACAGTTTTGCGCTAAGTCTTTTACGTCGTAACCACGATACGTTAAACCAGAACCTGATTTACCTACGGTTGATAATGCTG
>CETQ01088931.1_pt1 | contig 19024 bp, 17 predicted proteins | sample 531261 | NCBI WGS metagenome assembly CETQ01 (sample SAMEA2622376, study PRJEB7988) | marine metagenome | biome: marine biome (ENVO:00000447); feature: surface water layer (ENVO:00002042); material: "saline water (ENVO:00002010), including plankton (ENVO:xxxxxxxx)" | depth 5 m
ACACATTTACCTTCCAAACTTTTGAGCCAAGAGGTATGGTCGAAGGCCACGAAAATATCAAAATGAGCAACTCTATTGTTGATTATGTCTTTAGAGCATTGGGCCTTGAGTATCTTAATAGAACAGATCTTGTTCAAGTACCACCAAAAGATTCTATTAGCCAGGTAACTGAAACAATAGAGCCTATTCAAGAAATTGAGCCTGCTCAAAAAAAAAATGAAACACTAGAACCAGTTCAAGAAGCTGAACCTGTTGAGCTAGTTGAAAAAAATGAAGTCGAAAAACCTATTCAAGCAACTCAACCATCAAATAGTGTTCAAACTAGCAAACCTGTAAAAGAAAAACAAGAGACACAATTTGTTACGAAAGTTGAAGAACTTAAAGAGAATGAAATAGTTGAAGCTGTTTCTAATTCTGTCTCAACTGTACAGGAGGTGCTTGGTGATATGATGGGTGACGCTCCTGCTTGTCCTGATTGTGGCCATATTACTATAAGAAATGGCTCTTGTTATAAATGCTTAAACTGTGGTAATTCTTTGGGATGTAGTTAGACAAAAATAGCTCAAAATTAAAAAAATAAAACAAATAAAGAAAATTTCTAATTTATATTTAGAGAGTAAATATATTTATTTAAAAGATATAGTGATAACCTTTATTTATGCAAGATAACAAAAATGTATTAGTTTTAGCATCAACTTTTCCAGTATCTGATGAAGATAAAGTTCCAAGTTTTGTAAAAGATCAGATTATAAGCTTAAAAAAACAATATCCTCATCTAAATTTTAAAGTCATCTCTCCATCAAATAAAAATACTGAAACTAACCAAAATAAATTTTTTACACACTATAAATATAAATATTTTTTTAAAAGATTTGAAAAATTCGAAACACTTGGAATTCTACCAACTTTACGAAAAAATTATCTTTATTTCTTTATAATTCCTTTTTTCATTTTTGCTCAAATGTTATACACAAAAAAGTTTATAAAGAATAACCACGTAGACATTATCTATGCACATTGGATAACACCACAAGCTCTAACAGCATTGTTAATAAAAAAATTATATACAATACCTTTTGTTTTTACCTCGCATTCTCAAGATGCAAATGTTCTTGTTAAAATTCCTTTAATTGGAACTTTGCTACTTAACTCTATTGTAAAAAATAGCAGTAAATTTACCTGTGTATCACAATCTACAGAAAATAATTTAAAAAAACATATCAAGTCTAAAAATTGGAATGATCATAAATCATTAATCTATCCAATGGGTATTAGAGATTACTTATTTGATGAAATAAATGAAGAAAAGCCAAGTCACTTTATAAATAGTGAAAATATAGTATTCAGTTTTATTGGTAGATTTACAGAAATTAAAGGTGTAGAAAATTCAATTATAGAATTTTCAGAATTAATTAAAAAATATAACAATATAACATTTTTAATTAATGGATCGGGAGAATTAAAAAATAAGTATTTATCATTAATTAAAAAATTAGGTGTTGAAAAAAATATACTAATATCTGAAAATTATCTCAATATAAATAATTTGAAATTTATTTATAAAAACTCTAACTTCATAATAATTCCATCAATAAAGCTCCGGTCGGGAGACACTGAAGGCCTACCGGTTGTTTTGCTAGAAGCATTATATTTTGGAAAAATAACAATTTCTAGTATTGAATCGAATAGCGGTGAAATTATTACGAATGAAAAAAATGGTTTTATTTATGATTCAAAGATTGAAGATAGTTTTAAATTATTAATACAAAGAATTTTAAAAAATGATTTTCCTATTCGTGAAATTGAAAAACAAGCTGAGATTGAAGGCAAAAATTATATATCAAACAATGTGTCTACAATTTATTATCAACACCTATTTGCTAAAATTACTTAAATGAATTCATTAATTTCAAAATTTAGAATTTTTCTTAAAAGATATATGCCTAAAGTTTATAACTCAACTCTTCCACTAAGAAATTTTTTATACAAAAAAATATATCTCAAAAAATCTGATATCAACATAATTGAGACATTCGAAGAATTTGCTCCTAATGTTTCAGGTGATGTAGATTTAAAAATTGAAAATACTATTTACAATATAAAAAACTTTACATCATCACTTGATTCATTGATCAATTTACAAGAAGAAATAATCCAACTAAACAACCTTGCTGAAAACAGCGATACTGAACTTAGCAGATTGCTTAAGGAATATGGATCAGATAAAAAAGCCCTGCAATATGATTTGATTTATTCAAAAATATTTAAAGAAATTAAAGATTTTACTTTATTAATTGAAATTGGAATTGGAACAAACAACGAAGATATTTTATCAAATATGTCAAAATTTGGTAAACCAGGCGCTTCCCTCAGAGCTTTTAGGGATTACTTACAAACAGTTGAAATTGTTGGATTGGAATACGACAAGACAGTCTTGTTTGAGGAAGCTGGAATTAAAACCTTTTACTATGACCAAAATGATAACGAGTGTGTAGAAAGTTTTTCAAACAAATATTTTGAGCTTGCTGATATATTAATAGATGATGGTCTTCATTCCTTGGTTGCAAATATTAACTCTATAAATTTGGCTTCCAAGATATTAAAGCCAGAAGGTTATTTGATTATTGAAGACATATCCCTTAAATCAGTTCAAATTTATGTTACGGTGTTTAAGCTTGTAGAGAATTTGTTTACTTTTAATCTTTATACAAACAATTCATCTGTGATTGCAGTTTTAAAAAAAATTAGTCAGAAATAATTTTTTCATAAAAATAATTACATATGTATATGCAAATTAGAAGTATCAATATAAATTTATGAATTTCAATAATTTCAATTGAACTTAATAAATCAACAAAATCTTTATTTTCAAATGATAATCCAAGATTCTTTAAAAGTAAGTTAAGATTTTCACTTCCTATTGTTATTAATAAAAACTTAAAAGAAAAAAGTCCTAAAAAACTAGTTGCAAAGATTTTTAAGTACGCAGTTAACATTGTTAGTGATTGAATAAACCCAGTTAGATAATACGGTTGACTATACATATCTTCTATTCCAAATGAATTGATTACTACTTCTGTTGAGAGTTGTGTTCCTGTTGTAGATTCAAAAAATAAAATTGATAAAATTGAAAAAATAGAAAAGTACTTTAAATATTTAGTAAACACTGGATACCTGACTGTTCCCTCTGAGTTTGCTATAACATAAAAAGATAGTGGAATAAGTGAGTAAAGGTATCTAAAACCATATGAAGACGCCGTGCTGGTCCACAAGCTTACAACAAAAAAGCTTTGTCCAAAACATAAAAGAATCACAAAATAAGCAGATTTGTTAGTTGAAGAAAATAATAGTCCATAACATGTCATGAGTAGGCCTAGAAATATTACAGGAGAAAACCATACAAGACCAAATTCTTGGGTAAATAAAATATGATACGTATCCTTACAAAGTTTAAACAAGACATTGAAAAAATTACTATTTAGTTCATTAATTAGATTCGAGCTTATGTTTGAAGCTTGATATACAAACGTTGGTGAAAATGTAACAACACCATATATAGCTTTTGATAAATAAGAAAACAAACCTAAAGATAAAGCTGAACTAACTAAAAAAATTGGATCTTTGAAAATATATTTTTTGACGTTTCCCTTGAAAGTAATTTTGAGAATAATAAAAGGAATAAAAAGGATATAATAATTTGTCCATCTAACTAAAAATCCTAGCAAAAAAGATAGTGGTAGAAGTAATGAAAAAATTGATGTTGAATTTTCGTCACTATAATATTTAATCGTTAAATAAATAATTAACGAAACTGTAAAGACTTCATAAACATGAGTCATACTGAATCTTTCAAAAGCAAAATATGCCACTCCCGAACCAAAAAAAGCCAAAATGAGAGTTTTTGTTTCTAACTTATTATCTATTGATTTTTTAATTAGATTCAAAGAAAAGAAAAGATAAAAGACGCTTGAAAAAGAATATAAAAGTTTTTTATAAGTCAAAATGTTATGGCTTTCACCAAATAATTTATCAAGTAAAATTCCAAAAAATAAAAATGGACTAGCGAGTAAACCAGAGCCTAAAAATCCTTTTGGAGCATCTTTGCCGTTGAGGTAAAATCTTTTTCCAGATACTAATTGATTAGAATAGTCAAAATCAAAATCTTGAGCAATTGTCAATGCATGAGAGTAGTAATCATAATCATCCTGACAACAATTGAGCTCATTTATAACCCTAAAATCACTTTTTAAAAATAAAAGTAAAAAAATAAGAGTAATAAAAATTGAAATTATCTTAGTTTTTTTCATGTTTGAATTTTAGCATTTAAATATATAATTATTTTGTGAAGAAATTACCTTCAAAACTATTAGTTTTAGCTTATAACGAGCAGCGAAATATTGAAGAAACTATAAATGATATCGATAATTTATTTGATGAAATAATAGTTGTAGATGATTGTAGCTCAGATGAAACAAGCCAAATACTGACATTACTAACTAAAGTTAATAAAAAAATAAAAATTTTCACAAACAAAAAAAATCTTGGTCCTGGAAAGAGCATGGACATTGGCATTAAGGAGGCATTAAAATCTCCATTTGACTATCTTGTTAAGGTTGACGGTGATAACCAGTTTGATAAAGAGGATATCGAAAACATGCTTGCTCTTGGTAAAGAAAGGAGTGCAGATTTTATAAAATGTGATCGCTTTTGGGATGGTGGAGTTAGTGGCGATATGCCAAAAATTAGATACTTTGGGAATTCATTAGCTTCATTACTTATAAAACTTTTAACTGGTAATCAAAAAATAAATGATCCGCTAAATGGTTTATTTTTGTTTTCTGAAAATGTATGTAAAAACATCAATATCCCTAAATTGTTTAATAGATACGGTTATCCATTTTATATAAATGCATACATATCGGCACTAAATATTGGACAAAAATATAAACTATTCCAATATCATAACAAGATAAACTATGGTTTAGAAGAATCTAAACTAAATCCAATTGTTGTTTTATTAAAGTTAATGTATTTCTCATTCTCTTTCTTTTTAAAAACTATTAAAAAAAAGTTGCGATTTTCAAGCCATCAATTATCTGGATTGATTGATATTATTGCCGTATTTTCTTTAATCTTTTCGTTTTTTTCATTATTTATGGTAATTAATACTAGATTCCTTGGTTATAGTGGCAATCAAGGAGCTTGGGCTTTACTTTTTGCATTATTTTTTATTACATCTTTTGTATTATTGTTTCAATCTCAAAAGATTTTAAAAAATATTAATAAAAAAGACTTTGAATATTTAAATTAACAAATTATTGTAACCTAATTATTTATTCAAATTAGAATCATACTTCAGGGCGCTTAGCTCAGTCCGGCAGAGCGCTTCCCTTACAAGGAAGAAGTCACAGGTTCAAATCCTGTAGCGCCCACAAGGGTTTTTCATAAATAAATCTTCAAAATACAACAAAGTAAAAATTTATCAAGAACTAACTACTTTTTATCTTTATAAAAAATACTAAATTAATATATTATTATTTAATATCATGCTTACTTTGAAAACCTTTTTTGATTTGAGATCAGTAAAGGTTTTAACTTTTAGATCAGACATTAATTTCTTGAGAGCGTTGTCTGTAGTTGCGGTAATTATATACCATATTGATAAAAAATTACTTCCTGGAGGCTGGTTAGGTGTTGATATATTTTTCTTTATTTCAGGGTATCTTATTTCAAACAAAATAATAACTGAACTAAATCACAAAAATTTTTCATTTAAAAATTTTTACATTAAGAGAATAAAAAGAATATTGCCATCAATTATTTCCATATCACTCTTTTCATTGCCTTTAGCATTCATATTGCTTCCACCAAAAGAATTATATTTTTTCATAAGCAGCGTTATTTCTTCAATATTTTTCTACTCAAATATATATTTTGAAAATTTTGATTTTTACAATTCACCATCAAGTAAATATATTCCATTTTTACATATGTGGAGTTTGTCTGTTGAAGAACAATTTTACTTAATACTTCCGTTAATTTTATTTTTTGTCTTCAAAAAAAAGAAAAATAAACTAATAATTTCAATTTTTTCTTTATTTTTGTTTTCTATAACATTAAACATCTTTAGTGAGTTTTTTAATACTTTTTACCAAATCCAATTTAGATTTTGGGAATTTTTGTTTGGAGTCTTGTTTAATTTTTTAAATAGAGAGATTTCAATTTCAAAAGTTTTTAAAGTATTTGGACTTGGAATAATACTTTTGTCATTGTTAGTATTTGACGATATTTTAATAAATATTTTATATCCAAAACTTATTGCTTTAATTGGAGTTTTTATTTTTCTTATTAAAAGTGATAAGAGTGTCTTTTTCGACAATCTGTTTAACAACTCATTTATAAAATATACTGGTTTTATATCTTATTCTCTTTATTTATTTCACCAACCTATTTTTTCTTTCTTTAGAATTTATGAAAAGAATATAAAAGAATTTCCAAATTATACGATTTTTTTATTAATTTTTTTACTCTATATTTTGTCCTTTATTAATTGGAAAATTATTGAACAACCATTCTTAAATAAATTTAATAAAACAAAGGCTTTAATTTTATTTGGAGCATTTTTTGTGATCTCTTCGCTTTCATTAATTTCAATAAATGATTTTTCATTTTTTGGAAGATATTCAAATTTACCAAATAAAACTCTTTTGTTAACCATAAAGAATCAAAATGTTATTAGTCAAAATGGAAAAAGTTGTGAAAACAGAAGCATTGAAGAAACTTGTTTTTTTCAAATAAACGAAACTGGTAAAAACTTGTATGTTTTAGGAGATTCAGCTTTAAGGACACTTTCTACGTCTATATTGAAATACAACAATACATATAATTTTAATTTAATACACCTAGGTGGAAATGGATGTTTATATTTATATGAAAAAAAATTAAATAACAATTTATGTCCCAACAAAACAGCAAAAGAAATGGATAATTACGTTGATCAAATAAACAATTCAATAATTTTATATGGCGGTAGACTTCCTTTTTATATTTCTGGTGAAGGTTTTGATAATTCATTTGTAATAGAAGATGAAAAAATAAATATATCAGTAGACCTAAAACTTGAGATACCCAAAACCCTTAAAAAACTAATAGAACAAAATAATACAATAGTCTTAATCTATCCAATTCCAGAACAAGGCTGGAATGTTCCAAATAGATATTTTTACGGAAAAGTAAATTGGGGAGAGGCTGTTTACTATCCTCATCAAGTCTGGAAAGAAAGAGTACTTGAAAGTAAACTTATATTGGACAGCATAATTTCTGAAAAAATTGTTAGAATTTATCCTGAAAATATATTTTGTGACTCTTTTGTAAAAAATAATTGTGTAGGTTCATTTGAAAATGACATATTCTATTCTGATGATGATCATTTATCTCTTGTAGGAGCAAATTTACTTGCAAAAAATATAATTGACAATATTCAGTATTTATTGGATTAGTATTTGTAAATAATGAAAACTATTTAAATTTTTTATTTGGATTTAATATATTAAGAGTTGAAAAAATAAATTGAAAATAAACATAATAAATACATCTAAATTTATCAAATTATCTGACTATGTATTTTCAGCTGCTGTTGAAGTCTCAGAGTATAAAAATTTATATGCTAAAAATTCTACAGTTATTTTAGAAAAAAAAATCGATGACACAGGTTTTGTTTTTTTTATAAACAATAATTTAAACATTAAAGATGGAGATATAATATATTCTCATACAGAAGCTGTTGAGAGTTTATTCAAGTTATTAAAAAATAGTAATTTAAAAAATCTAATTCTTATTTCCGGACAATCTGATATTTCAGTAAATAAGAAACTATATCAAAAAAAACCAAAATGCATCAAATATTGGTTCGGAAATAATATTAATTATGAAATAAATAAATTAATTCCTATTCCTTTAGGAATAAATAATGACTATGTTTCAACAAATCCAAACGAACAAGACTTTATCGATTTTAAATTCAAAAATTTTGATGAAAAAAATAATAATTTATACTCTAACTTCAATATAAACACAAGGCCTTTTCACCGCTTAGATGCATATAATTTTTCAATAAAAAATGTCAGTACTGTTTCAAACTTTACAAAATTAAATAAAAGTGATTTTTTATCAGAATTAAATAATTATAAATTTGTGATAGCGCCTTTTGGAAATGGGCTTGATACACATAGGGTCTGGGAAGCTATTTATTCAAATAGCATTCCTATTGTAACAGAGCATACCTCATTTAACTCTTTTAAAGAGCTGCCTATACACTTTGTGAAAAACTTTAAAGATATTGATAATAAAAGTCTTTCAAAATTAAAATTCGATGTTAACTTTTTACGACTCTGTGATTTTAACTATTGGAGAGACTTAATATTAGATTTAAAATCAAAGTTAACTATTGATTTTAAATCTTCAAACGAACAATCAATTTCTGTTCCAAGTTTTGAAATTATAAAAAAAATTAGAAGAAAAACAAAAATTAACTCATTAAAGAAGTCTTTTATTATGTTTATATTTAAGATTTACAAAAAAATTTATAATTAATATAAGTTTTTTTCTTTTGCAGATTTTACCCATGGAATAACTATGTCTAGCATTTCGGATAAAGTAGTTTTTGCTTCAAAGCCCAGTAAATCTTTTGCTTTTTCTGTTGAAGGAATCCTTTTTTGAACATCGAATGTAAATGGTTCCAAATTTTTAATTTTTAAGTTCTCTCCTGGATGTATTTTGTTAAAAATGAGATTAGCTAATTCTAATACTGTAGTTGACTCAGAAGTAGATAAGTTGAAATCATTATTTTTTGCATTTTCATGAGTTAATAGTGTACAAATACCTTTTGCTAAATCTTCACCATATGTATAGTGTCTTATTTGATTTCCTTCACCCAATATTTCTAATTCACCGTCATAATCTAAAGACTTTAATATCAAATCAGGCACAACATGGCTTAACGCTAAATTTTTTGAGTTTGATGAAAGTTTTTTATTTGTATCAGTTTTTACTTCACCAATTCCAACACAATTAAATGGCCTAGCAATTGAATACTCTAGTCCATATTGTGAATATGCAGCTCTGGCAAAATATTCCACTGCAAGTTTTTGGAAACCATAAGAACTAATCGGTGGAGGCGTCAAATTAATATCAGACTCTTTTGTTGGGTAAATATTTGTAGACTCAAATACCATTGAAGAGCTAAGAAAGATTGTTCTTTTTAGTTTATTTTTTTTCTTCAATACACTTATTGCAGAATCAGTAGTAGCAGATATAATTTTTTCATTTTCAGACAATAGGTCATATTCAAATTCATGAAAATATGATATCCCACCAATCATTGCTGCTCCAGCTATTAAGTAATCGCAGTCCATCAGTATATTGTCTAGAATGTTTCTATCTTTTACGTCTCCATTTATTAATTCGTAATTTGAACTATCAGAGTGGTTTCTGATTATATTGCCATATTTAGAAAGATTATCGATTCCATACACATAATATCCTCTATCTAACAATTCTTTAACAACATATCCACCTATGAATCCTTCAGAACCTGTAACTAAAACTTTATCCATTTGTTTTCCTTAAAATTAATCTATACGTCCAATACAAATAACTTGGTAGAAACTTTTTTAAATCAAACTTAGACTTGCCATGCGTTCTGTCAATCCAGATTGTAGGCACTTCTCCAATTGGTTTCTTATTTAACTTTGCCTTTACTACCATTTCTAATCCTAAAGTAAATCCATTTTTACTTTCAATTACAACCTGTTTTAAAAATGTTTTATCATACGCTTTAAACATGTTTGTCGGATCTTTAGTGCCAATTCTGAATAAGTAGTATAAAAGCACTCCTGCATATTTACTTAGGAAGTACTTTAAACCTTTTTTGCCAATATACTGTCCATTTTTAATATATCTACTAGCGACTGCTACTGTTAGGCCTCTTTCAATTAATAAAAACAGCTCCTCAACTTGTTTGGGATCATCGCTACCGTCACCCATAGCTACACATACAGAATCGCCACTCGAATGATCTATGCCATACTTGACAGCATTTGCCGGCCCTCTTCCATATTTATTAATTAAAAGTCTTACGTTTAAATTTGCTTTTTCAAGATGAGAAACTGTTGCATCTTTATCATCGTCTACTACAACTATAACTTCTGTGTCTTCTTTTAAGTAAGCTAGAAATCTTTTTAAAATGATAGCAAACTCTTCACCTTCATCTTTACATGGAATTATTAGACTTTTATTTATTTCCAACTATTACTACTTTCTTATTTTCAAAATTTAAGTTTTTAAATTCTTTATGAAATGTTGATATCAAAACATTATCCGAGAAAAGCTTCACATCACTGTACTGCTTTGAATTGTAAACATGGGGGTCTACAATTTCTATTTCATATCCATCTTCTTTTAATAATTCATTAAGTAATAAAGACTGAGAATCTCTTAAATCGTCTGAATCAGGCTTAAAAGTAATTCCGAGTTGTATAATTTTGTTTCCAATAAATTTATTTTTAATTTCAGTAATTATATTATTCATATATATTTGATTTGTTACAAGCATTTTATTTATTATCTCAAGATTGTCATCGTAGGACTCCGCAAAAGTTTTACTATCCTTAATTAGACAGGGTCCACCTACAAATCCTGGATCAGGTGATCCGTTAAGTCTTGGGTAATCAGTTCTTGCAATATCTAATAATTTTTTAAAATCTAAAGATTGCTCTGAAGCTACGTTTGAAAAATAATTCATTAAAGAGAATTGAGAATATCTATAAGTATTCAAAAATAGTTTTATAAACTCCGCCTCCTTGTAAGAAGCAAAGATAGTATTTATATTTAGCAAATCAAAAAAAATTTTAATTTTTTGGTATTCTTCATGATTTAATGCGCCTACAATTTGTGGCAATTTTTTGATTTCCTCAAATGCAAACCCTTCTGCAAGTCTTTCAGGACAATATGTAAGTATTATATTTTTTTTATCTAATTGAAAATTTTCATAAATTTTTTGAACCGTACCAGATTCCAAAGTGCTTCTTAAAATTAAGATTGTATCTTCTTGAATATAGTTGAAAACTTCTTTAAGTACCTCTTCAAATAATTCTTTGTCTATTTTTTTTGAAGATGTACCAAGCGTTAAAATAACTAAATTTTTGTTAGCTATGGTAGAAATGTCTGTTGTTGAAGCTAGGCCAGAGTCAAGTGCTGACTTCAAATTTTCTTCGAAGTTTTCTTCAAAGAATGGTGGGATGCCCTTACTTATTTGTTCTAAAGACTCTAAGTTTTTATCAACTATTAATGTTTCGATACCGTTGTTTTGTATATAGCAACTTAAAGGTAAGCCTATATGCCCTGCTCCTCCAACAACTGCAACTTTAAAATTCATATAGTAATAATACAGTTTTTCAAGGAATGTTAGTATTTAACTATGAACATATTAGTGGCTGTAATTTCATACTTTTTTTTACATCTTCTCGGAAAAAGCATATTTAATATTCTATTTAGTAAAAACTTTTCTAAAAATAGCGTTTCAGATATTGAAATAGATAATTTTTATCCATTAATATCTTTATTTTTTGTTGGTAATTTAATATTGATTTTAAACTTTTTTATTGCCATCAAGCTAACTGTAAATTTCCTATTATTGTTTTCATTATTTTTAATTTTATTTGATATCATCAAAAATAAATTTGAACTCAATATTAATTTTAAAACCTTTATCTACTTTATATTTACACCTGCTGTTTTAGGAATTTCTAGTTATGGTGTTTGGTTGGGTTGGGATACTGGTTTGTATCACATTCCTCACCAATATTTGATAAGAGAAAATACCATAATATTCGGCTTAACAAATTTAAATATTTGGTTTGGTTGGTCAAGCATAATTGAATACATATCATCAGTGCTTTGGTTAGATAATAATTACATCTTATTAAGGACTTTAGAAATTGTTTTCTTCTGTTTTTTCTTTAATTTAATTTTTTATTTTTTTTATCAAAAAAATAAACTTTACAGAAATGTAGCAATTTGTTTAGTTTTATTTTCCTTTTTAGATAACTTTGGTTACCTAGGTGGTGGTAATGGATTTTTGCCTATTCTTTCTGTAGGTAAGTATGACTCTGCATTAGGAGTTTTGTTTTTTACATTTTCAATAATGACTCTGAACTCTATTATCAAAAACGAGTTTGATAAGCAAAGTTTGTTTTTTTATGTTTGTTTTTCATTGTTTGCGCTTCAAGTCAAGCAGACAGGTGTTTATTTAATTTTTTTATTACTTCCTTATTTATTTTTATACATTAAAAAAAATAAGAGCAAAATAACAGACATTCTAAAGATTAATTTATTTCCAATATCAATTTTTTTCATTTGGATTTTTAAAAATGCTATTACAACAAGTTGTTTGTTTTTTCCAGTAAGAATAACTTGTTTAAATTTTTTACCGTGGTTTGAAGAGGTTCAACTTAATTACCTTGAAGAAACAATGATTTACAGTCCAATTTCCTTAAGCTCATCAATATCAATACCTGAGCAATTTAGTATTTGGTTTAGCTTTTCAAAAAATTCTCAATTTTTTATTAATTTTCCATTAAGTTTAACCATTGTAATCATTACCTCTATAGCAATTTTTCAAAAAAGAGTAAAAATTAATACCAAATTTGTAAATATTTTATTTATTTTGTTTATCATGTTGAATACTGTTTTTTGGTACCTATCAAATTATGGAAACGTAAGGTATGGTTTTGGATTGTGGTTATTAGTAATTTCATATATCGGTTTTTTATACAAAGATAGTGAGTTAAGAATACATAATCAAAAAATCATTTCTTCGACTTTTATTTTAGTTTTTATCTTTTCATTAATTCAAATTCCACGTTCGTATTCTTATGAAAGTTTACTCAGCTTGAAATTTGCTCCATATATCTTACCCATTGATTATGGAACAGCATATAACCAAAGCGAGTACGGGTGGGGTGTGTATCCGGACACGGTACAGTGCTGGGATATTCCTGAATGTAAGATTGAAGATAAAGATGTAGAGCCTAGGAGTTATCTAAATGGGATTATGTTTTTACCTGATGGAGAAACTGGAAATTAATAATCATGATAAATAATTTAACAAAATTTTTTCATGCTGATGATTATGGATATTCAGAATCAATATCTAATAATATTTTAGACTGTGTTGATAATGGGCCTATAAATAGTGTTTCAATTATGATCAATTCAGAAGATTATATTTTAAATCGAATAAAAAACTATAAAAATTTAAATTTGACTTTACATCTTAACCTTACCTCTCTTACAAATCCGGGAAATAATAAAAACAAAGAAACCCTCGAGAACTTAACCTTCTCTAAAATATTCTTTGCAAATAAAAATCTAAAGAATATTTGCAAAGAAGAAATTGAATTTCAAATTAAAAAATTTTTAAAAGATTTTAATAAAACAAATTTAACTATTGATGGGCACCACCATATTCAAATTATTCCATGGGTCTATAAATACTTGATGTCGGAGTATAAATCAATAATTGTTGATCTTAGAATACCCGATGAAAAAATTAGATTCTTAAGTGTTAGATATCTTTATTCTCTTACTTTTTACAGAAACTTAATTGCTGTTCTAATACTTAAAATATTATGCGTAGGTAGAAAAAAATTTATGAAAAAAAACTTTGCGGGATTACTTTATTCTGGAATTTACAATAAAAATTTTTTAAAAAAACATTTACAATGTCTTGAAAATGATTCCAAGAATTTTGAGATAACATTTCACCCTGGTTTTGCTGGAGAAACTGAAATGGATCAATTTAAAAACAGTCATATCAAATATGTCACATCTAAAAATAGATTTAATGAATATTGCTTGTTAAAAAATTTTTAACTATATCTTTTTTTTATTTGTTTTAAATTTTTTAACATTATTAAAGAATCTGAAAAAATTGAAATATTTGATTCAAAATTTGTATTAATTTCAAAAACTTTTACTTTTGAAATTTCAAGTTTACTTTTTTCTGCCAGTAAAAATAATTCAATATCATACAAATAACCTTCATTTAAAAAGTTTGCAGCATTCTTAAATTCGTTCAGATTAATAAATTTTAGACCTGCTTGTGTGTCATGTATTGAAAGTTTAAAATATCTTCTTACTATATAATTAAATATGTAGCCTGCGATCAATCTGAGCTTGGGTGTAGTGTTGATTATTTTTTTATTCAACTGTCTTTCTGCATATATAAATGAACTCAAAGGTTTATTATTATGAAAAAATTTGTGAATAATATTTAAATCATATGAAAAGTCTGAATCAAATATGATAACTTTATTAAATTTTGAATTTTGTAGACCCCACTTAACGGCATTTCCTTTACCTAATTTTTCCAATATTTTTACATTTATATTGCTGTGTGAAAATACTTCATCATTTAACATATTGATTTTTTGTTCTTCACTACCATTAGATACAACTAAGATTTCATAATCGACAAAATTGCTATCCATAAAAATAAGTAGTTTGTTTATTTCCTTTTTAATAATATCTTCATGATTTTTTGTTGGAAGAAGTATTGTTGTGCTTAAGTATTTATTCATGATTTAATACAAATTCAAAGAATCCTTTAATAGTCATTTTTCGAAGCTCCTTGTATAAAGTTGAAAATATATATGCCACAAAAAAATAAATCGATATTCTTCCAATTATAGATAAAAATAATTCAATATTTTTTGTGAAACTACTTGGGAAAATTTCCGCCCCAATAGGCATTAAAAATATAAAGTAATGTAAAAATTTATTATCTGAATTTACTAAATAAATTAAATAAGATATAGGCAAAAACAAAGCAAGCCTGTAATCATAATTTGCATAGAAAAAATTTAATATAACTAAGAATGAAAAGCATACAAACATTCTTTGATGGCTCTCAGAAATATCTTTAAATTTAAAATTATTATTTGGTACAAGAAAAGAAAGAAAGAAAATACAAAATAAAAGTAAAAAATAAATTTTACTTGAGTCAACATTGGTAAAGTTACTAAGAATTAAAGAATCAGATAATAATCCAAACGTTGTCTTTATATCAGCTGGTCTCCATTCAGTTGCTAAAATACTTTTTGAGTAAATTGAATCCAGAATGTATAAAATAGAAAACAAAATTAGAGAATTAAAATTTATTTGAAAATATTCTCTATTTTTTTTAATTGCAAAGTAAAAAATCAAACCTAAAAGAAAACCTAGAGGATGTAGTTTATACAATGATAAAAACAATAAAATACAGGTATACGATTTTGGATACCTTAAATAATCTAACACACACAATAAAGCTAAGAGGAATATAAACACATCAATATTCATCCTCTCTAATAAAAAATTCGCTGATGGTGACAAAAACAAAAAAGCAGTAAAGAAGTTATGCTTTTGACTATTGATAGATTTTTTACTTATCAATATTAAAGACAAGAGCGCGATAATTGAAAAAATTAAAGTGCCTATCCATATATCACCTATATACGGGACTTTTGTTGATAAAGGTCCATATTTTGCTGAAAATGGACACGATATATATGATGATGACGAATGCTTGTAATAGTATTTATCAACATTTGTAACTATGCATTTCATTGAAACTAGGTTTTGCTGGAGATCAAAAAATTTTGTATCGGCAAAAGAAATATTGCTTAATGAAAAACTTGACCATAGTTCATTAAATTTTTCTGATGTAGCAAAAACAAATCTTAGAAAATAAAAAACTGCAATATTTATAAAATAAAAATTTTTATGTTCATCTATTAAAATATATATTTTTGTAACAAACAGTATGAATGAAAAAATAAAAAAAAGAGATATATTAAAAAATAAAAAATAAGAATATAAAAAATATAAACTTATTTTTAGAATTTTGTTTTTTTTCAATTCATAAATCATCATTAATTAATTCTTCTATGTTTTTTTCTAAAATATTTACAATCTTTTTTTGTATTTTTTCATTAATATGTGCTCCCATCGGTAAATAAAGTCCGTTTTTACCTAGATATTCAGAATTAATAAGTTCAATATTTTCGGCATTATTGCTATTTAAATAGGCAGGTTGTAAGTGTAGAGGCCAAAAAAAAGGTCTTGATTCAACCCCATTGTTATATAGATTTTCGATTAATTTATCTCTCAAATTAGGTGTTTTTAGCACTATTCCATATACCCAATAATTATTTTCTGTACCTCTGTAGCTTTTTATTGGGATTGATATTTCCTTAATCTGTGATAGTAAACTGTCGTATATTGCAGCCTGCTGCTGTTTTTTATAAATAACTTTTGAAATGTTTTTTATTTGTGAGTAAGCAAGTGCTGCTTGTAGACCACTTAACCTGGAATTCCAATAAAATTTATTATGTACGAATCTTCTTTCATTATTAAAATCAAGATTTCTCATTTGTTGGAGCGTTTGAAATATTTTTTTTGAGTTAGTCATGATCATTCCCCCTTCTCCAGAAGTTATGTGTTTATTTGCATAAAAGCTAAAAGTAGATATATCTCCAAAAGAACCGCAATACTTGCCTTCAAACATCATTCCATGCGCTTCAGCAGTATCTTCGATTAAAGTTAAACTGTTTTCAGTACAATAATTTTTTATTTGGTCAATATCTGCTGGAAGTCCATAAGTATGAACTACTAAGACGGCTTTCGTATTCTTTGTTCTTACTCTTTTTATTTCATCAAGTGTAATATTGGAAGTTTCAACACTTACATCGGCGAAAACTGGTTTTGCACCTGACCTGATTATAGAAGACAGACACGAAATAATTGAAAAAGAAGGGAGTATTACTTCATCATCTTTAGTCAAATTTAGTGCTTGAAAAGATAAGTCTAATGCGTCTGATCCATTAGAAACTGCAACGGAGTGTTCCATTCCAATAAATTTTTTAAATTCATCTTCAAATTTTTTTACATAAATACTTGACCCTGATATCTGGTTTTTAAATAATGCTTTATTTACCTCAACAATATTTGAAAAAGAGATCCATGGTTCAAAAACTCTTATCATCAAAATCTTTTTTTATCATTTTCTTCATCATATGGACCCTGCTTAACTTCTATAAAGTTAGAATCTTCAATTGTTTTAATTTCATGTCCACCAGACAGTAAGACAATAATTTTTCCATTATCAATTTCTGTAGTTTTCACTAAATCCATTTCATCGTCATAAATGCTAACTTCTAAGATTCCACTAATTACATATATAACTTCTGAAGTGGTACTTATGCTTCTATTTTGAGCAAGATGGTAGTGCCTGTCTATATTGTCGTCTTTTTTTAATTTAAAACTTGCAACCTGAATATCTAAACTATCTTCTGTATAAAAATTTTTACTCGATTCATCCCCTGATGGATCAATAATGATTGCTAGTAATTTTTTTCTTTTATCGTATATTTTCAATTTAAAAGCCTTTTCTACAATTATAAGCTGCTTTTATATATGGAATTCCCCTATTTATTAGTTGGTATAAACTAGATGCTGTTTTAGAAACACCATATACTCTTGTTTCGCAAATGTACCCAACTTCTTCAATAGTTACATTATCGTTAATTAAGTCTTTGATTAAATAAATAAAGTACTCACCATAATTAGATTTTTCAAAAAAATCTTTTTTGAATCTGCTTTTATTACCAACTATAAAACCACTTGTTAAATCACTGACAGGAGATTTAAAAACTCTTGCTAGAAATTTATTGAAATATATAGACAAAACCATACCAAAAACAGAATCATTTGAGTTTCTTACATTCTTAATTGCCTTTATAAATGAGGTATTTAAATCACTTACACCCTTATACCCTCCACCTTGAATAAATCTTGAGCCAACTATGACTTTTCGCTCATCAATGAAAAATTTATTTACCAATTTTTCCAATGCTACTACAGGCATTGAACCATCTGCATCTAGCCACATAACATTATTTGTAGTTGCATGATCTATTCCTTCATAAATAGAAATAGGCAAGGAGGCTGGTGGGTTTCTTTTAATTAACTTTAGATTATATTCTCTATCAGTGAAGTAACGACAAATTTCGTAGGTATTATCTGTGGAGCCATCATCAACAATAATTATTTCAAACCTTTCGATTTTAGAAGACAGAAATTTAAATATATCAGGTATCAAAAATTCTAGATTTTTTCCTTCATTTAAAGTTGGTAATATAATACTAATTTCACTGTTTTTAATTTTATTCAACTTCGATCTCCATTAAGATAAGCAATCCATACTTATGATTTGTAACTTTTTCAATTATATTATTTATTTTTCTTGCAAAATTTTCATTAATAAATGAAGTAAAGATTGCAAATGTCATAAAGTGCTTTATTACTACAGATTCAAATCGAAAACTATCAATAAGTAACCTTAATGATTTCTGTGTATATTTAAATTTGTACTCATTTGAGTAATCGACACTTCCAAATTTACTTAAGACTGTTTCAATAATTCTCATTGAATATCCAAAATTTGGAGTAGTAAAAATTATTTTTCCTCCCGGTTTCAATACAGATATAAAATTTTTAATTAGAGCTTTTGCCTCAATTGTGTCTATAAATTCTAGGAGCCCTAAGCAAACAACCCTATCAAATGAGTCTTTATAGTCTTCAAAGTTAAAATTATCCAAATCATAAAAAGTAGCTTTACCTCCATACTTCTCATTAGCATATTCAATTTGTGATGCAGATATATCTACTCCAATATTGTTCTCATTTTTTAAATACTTTCCTAAATAAGTGCCAGACCCACACGCAAAATCTAATACTTTTTCTTCAGAGTTGACTAAATCTGATACTTTTAAGAATGTAACCTTGTGCCAATTGGCTTGAACGCTTTGTTGATTTTTACTGCCTTCAATGGAAATATCGTAATAGCCTTTGGGTAATTGGTGTTTCCAAAAATTGCTCATAGTTAATTTAAGCATGAATATAAATAACATTCACAAATTTTTTT